>QWCF01000072.1_pt1 | contig 48681 bp, 67 predicted proteins | sample 1972521 | NCBI WGS metagenome assembly QWCF01 (sample SAMN09866715, study PRJNA288562) | Human oral metagenome isolate term4_saliva, whole genome shotgun sequencing...
CTGCGTAGACGGTAATTATCACGTCGTCGTCGCGTCCTGGGTCGCCCCATACAAGCCAGCCAGCGGTACTTTCGGGGTATGCCGCCACTACTGACGTGTTGATGCCAGGAAGCTCTGCAAGTTCCTGTGCTTGCTTAGGCTGAATGACGTTACCAACGCATTCCACCATGTAGCAGGGCTGGGAGGCGGGGGTGTCTCGCAACATGTCTTTCAGTTCAGGATATGCCTGGAGTGGGTTCACGACCTTCACAGGTGAGTTCTTGACTGCGGAGAAGCTGACGAACGGGTCTGCGTAGCTTGCGGAGTAACAATGAGTTCCCTGCTCTACTAGGGTTTCTGCGATGCCGTGGAAGTATTCATTAAAGCTATTCACGTTGCCGGGAGACTCAGGGGCGATAACCTCTGCAAGGTACGGGTGAATAGGGAGGATGATACTCTGCTCTGCATTCAAGGGTGCGTGGACGAATCCGTGGGTGAACCACAGCTTGTCACCCTCCTGGTCGGCAAACAGTAGCAGGTTTACGGTTACGCCTTCTGAGACGCGGGAGAACGTCTCGAAGCTGATGCTGTTAGAGTCCATGAGATGTTTCCTTTCTTGGTGGTGTTCTGCGGGGTGAGTTGAACCATTAGTCAGTGCCAGCGTACCCCTTTTTTTCTTCCTGTTTCTGATTATAGTCTACTCTTCCTTGTGATTGAGTAGTTCGTAGCAGTTGTGGAAGTTGTCGGGCTTGTAGTAGAGCTGGGGGTATCCGCTATTCGGGGCGGTAGAGCGGAGAGTCCAGGTGAACTTGCCTCTGTTTCCGGTGGTGTTGGAGGTGAAGTATGCGTACTTCTGGTCGGTATGGGTGATGGTGACTGCTTCTGCACCTTCTTCGGTAGCGTCCCAGTTGATGCTTGTGCCATCTACAGGGAAGAGTCCGATGGTGTCTCCAACTTTCAGGGGGGAGGTAATGCCGTTGTGGATGATTTCATTGCTCATGGTGGCGTGTTCCTTTCTGGATGTTGTGCGGTGTTCCTTATGCTTTGAATAGCGAGGCGACAGCTTGGTTGATGTGGTTGATGATGCGGGTTTGCGCCTTGTCCTCGCCTTCGTAGTCCCATTCGTTTTCAGCCCAGATGGTCGGCGCACGGTTAGTGACACTGTAACCGCCGGTCACTTTGGTGAAGCGGACGGCATATTTGTCGTCACCATCTTTAAGAGCGATAATAAAACCGCTCTTATTGCGCTCTTCGACAGATGCGTCAAGTTTGGGCAATGCCGCCTGTAGCACGTCCTTGGCTTTGGCGGGTTTGATGGTGTGGTTAATTTCGTAGCGCATGGGTTCCTCCTGTGGGGGGGGGTGTTATAGCTTCACGGTGAACTCTGGTAGGTGGAAGGTTGCGGCAACGTATAGTGTCTCTGGCGCAAATTCGTTATCGTACTCATAGGAGACTTTAGATGCCTTGATGGGCAGTGCGTCTGCGGTGATGGACTTGATGAGCTCAGCTTCGATGAAGTCGTTTCCTAGGTCGAGCTTCTTTGTTACGGTTGCAGAGCCACATGTGAAGGTTGCAAGAGCAGTGTTTCGGCTATGGTTGCCACTAAAGCCCGTCTCCTCGAACACTTCGGTCAGTTCGTTCTTTACCTCACCCACGGCGACTAGGTGAACGTCTTCGCCACGTTCTAGTTGGTGAGTGATGTCTGCGTCGTAGCTTAGAGCTAGGGTGGTAAATGATGGGTTGCTGAACTTTATTTCAGCTGAATAGTTTTCCATGAGTGGGTTCCTTTCGTTTACGATTCACATTCTAGTGTATCACACATATAAAGGTGCTTGCAGACCATATTTAGGTGGCATGCACCACAATGACCATAAGCTAAGCACGCCACCCCACATTTACCCCTGCGTGGTACCATAAATGGGGTAACCCCATGAAACCACTACCCCTAAGGAGAACCCTTTATGCGCCTTCAGTTTGTGACCGATTACCCGGACATTGGCGATGGTCTGCTCTACATTCACTATCCCTCTAGCTCGTCTGATAGACGCGATGTATCTATTGAGCTCTATGAAGTGTCCAGCGCGGATGCGGACGGTCTACTCTATGCTCACAGGGTGAGTAATGCGGGCGGAGATGACTCTCAGGAAGTTATCACCTTCCGTTATAGAAATGAGAATGTACACCTCTATCCTCCTATGGATGGAGTACTGCTCGCCGCTGTCGGCAAGCCCACCACTGCTGAAAAGGCAGGTCTGCCTAGCTCCATGTTCTTTATACACGGCGGGCGCATTACACATGCGGAAGCTAAGATGGCGTACAGTGATGGTGTCGCACCCATTCGAGATGGTAAGAATATTCTCTTTTCAGCTGATGCGTGGCGCATGATTGCCGACTATTTCCTGCACACTGTGGGTGACGTATATGGTGGCAGGCAATTCCTTCATTCGTGGGTTCGGTCTAATGCGGCTGTCGCGGTCACCGATGTGCTCACGTGCCCGGCGGATGCAGACTCAGCTCTGCGGGAGTTCCTGTCAGGCCCATATATCACTGATGCTATTTCGCTTCATATTGAGCGTGAAAAAGACGCGGACGAGAGTCGCTGGCGGCTTCTCACCCTGGATAGGGGGCTGATTGAGAAGCAGACCTGCGTCAAATTGCTTGACGATGCTTATGATGACTATGGTCTACTCACTGCTGAGCTATCGGGGGACGACGTGAAGAAGCGGAGCGTGGTAAGGTATCTGACTATCTGGTTTGAGGCATTCCTATCGCTAGCTAAGGTGGTTGATGACGGCGTTGCGGAAGCGACTATTCTCCCAGCCATCAGTAGGGCTAGGGGTATTATTGCCACCCTAGTTGCCAGCCCCACATATTGCAAGTAGTGGCATCTCTACGGGTTTGCGCATGTGCATGTGTGGGTAGGGCGACTGGAGCGGCAAGGATACTGGCAAAGTAGTTCACCTTATGGTACTATATTGCTTGTAGGCGGGATTGAATAGCAGTCCCCCGTGGAGAAGGAGAGCTATCATGCTTACCCGTAAATCTTTTGTTGCCCTGGCTGTCGCAGGTGTTCTGCTCACCGGATGCGCAGGAACCGCTAATACTCACTCGACCCAGGCACCCACTGGAACTAGCGTGTCTCAGGCGGCAACCCCGACCGCTTCGGAAACCGCTAAGCAGAAGCAGTACATTGTGCTTTCAGCGCATATGTTCACTCGCACCAATGATAGCGGCAAGCAGGTCACTATGATTGCCTATACGTTGCGCGGTCAGGATGGTGCTATTTACAGCCACACCATTATTCGTGATGCTGTAAAGGTAGTTGCTGAGGACATGGATTACGCTGTCGCTTATGCCACGGACTCCCAGCTGATGCTTGGTGAGGTGACTTTCGTAGTTCCGAAGGATGGCATTGCTTCCAATATTGACTTCGTGAATATTGCTCACTAGTGACGGTGGAAGCCCTGGCAGATTGCTTGCCAGGGCTTCCTTTTGCATCCCTCCTAAATAATTGACATAATAGTTCCAGATGTGGTAGTATTATATTGTTATCGAGGGAACCCCTCAATCATACTTCCAGCAAAAGGAGTCTACAATGTTCCAGGCAGAAACCTTCCAGTACCCCACCGAATACACCGCCCGCCTTGAGGCATCAGCAGAAAAGGCTCCTGAGGCATTCCTTGAGCATGACTACTACTACATCAGCTCACTGGCATACACTCGCAATGAAGAAAAGACCGAATGGGGCGTAAAGGTCACCCTCGAAGAGCCTTACTACATTGGCGACGAAGAACCGGAGGGCTGGACTCCCGAAACCCTCACCCTCACCACCACTGAACCCCTTAGCGAAGAGCACGCAGAGCTTCTTATGGGCACCCTAGAGTATGTACAGCGTCACGGCATCAAACTTTCCCTCGACCGTGAAGATGACACGCTCTTCGTGGATGCCACCTATACCAACTAACACAAGCCACCTGCTACACCCCGCACCTACAACACAGGGCGGGGTGTAGCAATACCACCACCCACCCACAGAAAGGCATGACATGCCCATTCTTCAAAAGTACATGATGGGCTCTTCCGCCGCGCTCCTAACATGCTTCCTGACGGCGGCGCTACTAATCATCATTATCGCCTCTGCTCGCCGCTATCTGGATGCGCGGGCGGTAGGGAAGGGCTTGTCTTTGCCGGACGGCGTTTCCTCTTGGTTCACCTATGCATACGGCGTTGTGGCTCTGCTTCACCTAATCGTTGCTCTGACTTTGGCAGGGGACAATCAGGACATGTTTGTCACTGTTTTCTGGACGGGTCTAGCAATCCCCTTAATGCTACTAGTCCTCTACCACATCATTCAGGGCATAGGCAACAATAGTACCCCTCAGGGTAATCCCAGCGAATCCGACCTCATATCGCAATATAAGGCGACATACTTCGAAACTCTTCTACTGACTGCAATATGCACCATCTTTGCAACCATTTTTGCCGTCGTCGGTAGCACCGTCTACGAAAGCAAAATGGTCGTTCCCGAAGTCATCAATGGGCGAGTGGTAGAGTATCGAGGCGAAATTGAACTCACCTCTAACGGTGTAGCTGTCACTATAGCGCCCGCAACGAGTGAATATGAAGAATACGACTATGTTTCGAAGAACCATCAGCGGAGGGAAACTACGAGCACTGTTGCCACCTGGCTTGAGCGTGACTCTAGCGGCTCTGTAAAGACCGTCTCTATCGATACGGGCGGTCGGGGCGGTTTCAATATTGCCGATGACCTACCTGCCGGTGAAGAGCCTTACGTCACCTACACACCTCAGTACAGCTTGGATAGTTACAGTAAGCCGGGTGATACCCTCTGCGTCATGAAGCGTGACACTGGTTGCCCGCTAAATGCACGCCATATCTATGATTCTGTCACGATACATATTCCTGCCGGGTCTACAGACAGGATGGTGAGCACGAAAGCTTAACAGTTGCTCCACTGGACACAAACGCACCCCCTAACGCAAGAACTTTCACGTTAGGGGGTGCATTTCGTTATGGGCATGTATTACTGACCACTCTTAATGCGAGCAATTTCAGCTTCTACAGCGTCTTCGCCGCTCTCGTAGCCGTAGTACCTAAGGATTTCGGAGCGGTAGTAGCAGAACTCGTCAGTCAGGCGTAGCTTATATGAAGCGCTCTTTACGAGCTCAGCATCAATAATTTCCCTGAGCGTATCCTCGGGGACGATAAAACCAACACCTTCACGATAGGTAATATCCTCGATAATGGGCTTGCTCATGCGGGCGTTCCCTTTCTCTGTGGCATGAATCATTGGGGCGAATTACCTCTTAATTATACCACATATTCAATGCTTGCTGGAAGTACTGGCGTGTAGCGTCCGTCACAAGATACCTATATGCCCGCGTAGAAGTTCTTGAGCTCACTACGCACCCACTGCACATGACTCACGCTTTTACGCATGTCTAGCGTCATTTCGTTGATGCGTTTCATGATGTGCGCGCGGCAACGTTCCGCGTTCAGGTAGTCACCAAGCGTTCCTTCTAGCTCCCACTTTGAGGGCAGGCATAGCGGCTTGCCTTCACCAGCGCTGAACATGTCTAGGTAGGTGTTTTCGAAGACCTTCTCTAGGAATGCTGAGGTCATGCCTTCATGTGTAACATACTGCTGGATGTCGCGGAATGAGCCAATGGGTAGAAGCTTTACTGAGTGGGTGTATATGTGAAACGTGCGAGTATCTACCGTTAGAGTGAGGGCGTAATGGTAGCGGGTACTCTCAAAGTGTCCTTCTCGACCGTCTGGCAGGGTCACATATACGCGCGTACCGCTTACTGCCGTGACGCGGGCATAGCCGTACTTGTAGCCGATGACGGCTTTCTCTGGGTTGAACTGGTAGCGGTAGATGCCTCCTACTTTGAATTTCACGTCATAAAGAGATACTGCTTCTCCTGTCAGGGTCGGCTCAGTGTACGTGGGTGCCTTGTCTGCTAGTTCGCTAATTTCCGTGGTCTTGGTAAGGTATTCGTCTCGCGTGTCCTTCATCCATGAGATTGCTTCGCTAATGTCACACTCAGCGGCATCTAGATACTCATACATGCTTCGGGCTGACAAAGAGTTATCAGTGAGAAGTGACGGGCAGTATACCAGGCTAGAGTAATTGTAGTAGTAGTTATGGAGCGCCTTGAAGTCTTTACTACGCGATTCTGTAACAAGGGTATCCATGAACCGCTCACGGTCATAGTAATCCTCGGCATCTAGCACGGACACATTGGAGCCGCATTTGCGAATTTCACGCTCGGGGTTGGTGACGGTTCGCGTGAAGCTTCGCCCGCCGTGGTCTTTCACCTTAATGACCATCTCCTCATCATGCGAACCGTCACCGCTGATGACTTCCTGCACATGGAGCACTTCATTACTTCGGGTAACAATGATGTCTAGGGGGTTAATGTTCACTGGGTTTACTCCCATCTATTGATGTAAGAACCTTACACGTAGGGGCGCTTTCCAAAGGCGTGGAGCACGTTTGAGAAAGCGCCCCTACGTGTGAGGTGTTGCGTGGGTTACAGTATTGCTATCCGCCTAGGCGAGCCGTTCGCCATGCGGAAACCTTGGAATGGGTTACCTTAATAGTATCGCCGTCCTTGTCCAACATATGCCCCTGTCGAGGCACCTCGCACCCCTTGAAGAAGACGATATTGCGGACAGTATTGGCGAAGAGAGCAGTAAGCTCTTCCAGTCCTTCGCCTAGCGCGCCTTCAACGTAGGTTTTGCGGGGTTTCATCCATCCTGCACCTACCCACCAGGGGATATGGCATTCGGGACAGTCTCCGGTTCGGTCGTCAGGGTCGGGCCAGCGGCGGTGGCACATGCCGCTACCTACACACCAGTATCCGCCACTGCTATTGTTCTGGTCAATCGTAATGCAGTCGTAGGAGACGCGGTTGGGGTGGGTTGTGGGGAAGATGGCATCTCCCCAATGAACCGTATCCGGCTTTTCATCTGCGGTGGCTGAGTCTTGGTAGGCAATGAAGTTGGGTACGTTTGCAATCCAGAAAGTTTCCAAGGTCTTATCATGCTCACACTCCTTAAACGAGGGTGCATTGTGAACCAGCTCGCCCAGTTCTTCAAGGCGCTTCTCAAGGTTCATTGCGTGAGTTTCTAGAATGTTTCGCTCTTCGCCGGTGTATCGTGAAGCAATAGCCTCAGCTTTGGTGGTAAATTTCTGAATGGTGGTACTAGGCATACCTGATGCCTCCTTTATTGGTGGTTTGAGGTGCTTGAGATGCACCCACATGATTACAGGAATAATGTACCACATATTTGCCAGGTACACAAGGGTGCCCCCATGAATGCTTACACCGTTTCGCCCTCAAGGATATTTAGTCCACCTATAGTTTGCATTACTCACAAAATCTGTGGTACACTTATTTTGTGAGCGGGTAAGCCGCTCGCAAACACCATCAAATCATCTCCCGAAAGGAACTTACACCATGCAGTCCCTCAACTTTGAAACCCTGAACATTGGCGACATCGTACTGACCAACCCGAAGCTGAAGTGGCACAACATCGGCAACATGGGATTGTTTACTGACATGCACATCGTTCAGTCCGTAGATGCTACTAAGCGCGCCGCCGTACTCTCCAAGGCAGGTAGCACCTCCGCTAACCTGATTGTCGCCACCGACGACAACGAGTTTACCCTTACCCCTATGGACACTGAAGACCCCCAGGCTATTGCTGAGGCGTTCCAGATGTCGCACGATGAGGCTGTGGATATGCGCCTGAGTGAGCGAATCCTTTCTGAGCACCTACTGGAAGCTCACCTTGAGTCGCGCCATGACTCCATGCTTCCCCTTCCCGTAAGTGAGTTCATTGAGAGCTTCTATAAGGAAGCACACTCCCCCGAAAAGGGTGCCAACAGCTACATTTCGGACATTGCCACGGGCTACCAGATGATGCGTAAGCTCATGGACACTGTTCGTGACATGTGCGACAAGGAATCCGCAAAGGAAACCCGCCTCCTCAACTCCATCGTCGAAGAGTCCCGCAAGGCATATGCTCAGATTATGGAACTAGTTCAGGAAGCAAACATTGAGTACACCTACAGCGAAGACGTTGCTCTCCTCACTGCTCAGCGCCCGTACAGCATCCCCCGAGCCTTCCGCGTAGGAACCTCCATCATGCGCGAAGATGAGTCGTACACCATTAGCCGCGTATCTGCTACCCGCGCATGGGTCACCGACAGCACTGGCGAAGAAGTAGGCTACATCAGCTCCAGCAAGGCAGACGGACTCAAGTTCACCAACAAGAAGTCCTCTACTGCGGACAAGCTTTACCGCGAATACGGCGACTACGCAACCTACCCGGCTTCCACCCCCTCCGAAATGGGCAAGCTCCACGACCTCACCTGGAAGGTCATCGAAATCGTGGAAGAACACCACCGCAAGATGCAGGACATGATTCGAAACGCCAACTGCACCCGCGTAAGCGACTACGGACGCATCGCCAACCACAACACCTACCATGTATCCACTCTCTCCGCCGCCATCGGTCACGTTCAGGACTTCGTGAACGCCGCACAGAAGCTCCAGGGCGAACTGACGGACAACGAAGAAGAGTTCTTCTTCAAGGCAGAACGCCTCATCCGCAAGGCATACGGCAAGTAACCACAACACACAACATTTCACCCCCTCCCAGAAAGCCCTGAGAGGGGGTGAAGTGCATCCCCATGCATAGTTTTACCCAAGGATACTAAAAAGCCCTTGGAGGGGCGCTCTAGAGGCTTCTAGGCACATTCTTAGACGGGAACCTTAAGGAGTTATGTACTGCCATGCACTACGACGCAAGGCAGGCAACCATCCGGCAGGGGGTTATGTGAGAGAGGATACCCCCCATATATTCCAGTAGTCACCATTAAGCGATAGGGGCATCCCCACTACAAGACATGTAAGCCCAGCGGCAACCCATAGAAAGCCTCCACTTCCTATGGTAGACATTCCACCTTGACCTCAAGTATTTGGGGTTCCAGAGCGCATAGCTTGACTACCTTACAGTGGGTAATCTTTGAGCCACATGCATACACTGCCTAGTGTTGCATGTGGCTCTTATGAAGTGGGTATTAAGTAACCCCTCTTCCGTTATGATTGCTTATAGGCTGACTTACCGCCAGAGAGTGCCGCCATTGCGGGAGCGGCGCGCCTCTTCCTTGCGCTTAGCTTCCTCAGCTTCACGTTCGCGGTCTGCGGGCATGGTTGCATTCACCCAGAAGCCTGAGCCATAGTAAGGTTCGCCGTCGGATGCGTCATTGCCTTCGAAGCAAATCTTATGGTTCTTCATGAGGACGAAGATTTTAAAGCCCGGCTCACCGAACTGCTCATCATACTCCGTCTCCTCGTACTTAATGTTCATGATGGCGGCATCTAGGGCTCCCTTAGCAGAGGGGAAGTCAATGAATGAGTTGCCCTTACCGCAGTCGCAACCATAGTTCGGGTGAATCTTAACAACATAACCATTATCAAGCTTAATACTTTCATGGGTAATCTTGGTGATTTTGCGACCGATAAGGTTATCCTTAAAGAACTTATAGATTTCGCCAGAGTCGAAGTTCTCGCGCTGTACATAGGGGTACTTCTCGGATGACATGGGTGCCTCTCTCTTAATTACTGGATGAGTTATACCTGTTTACATCTGAGGTTAGGAGGCTCATTTTGCAATGCGCCATCTCTTAACCAAGAAGTGCTTACATGGGTAAGTTTACCGCATATTCTAACGCATGTGCAAGGGAGTGTAGTGAGGCATAGATAAGCACACAAAAGCACCCTAGTCGCATATCTTACGACTAGGGTGCTTAACGTAGAGACTAGAAGCGGAACTCGCTACGATTGATGACGGACTTGATGGTTACCCATACCCAACCGTCTTCGTCGGCAGTAAACTCAGGGTCAGCACCGAAGTAGCCTTCATCCATGAGGAGCTGGTGGTTCTCACGCTGAGTAGTGCCAAGGTCATCAATGTACGCTTCGATTTCCTGGCTCAGCTCCAGCGGGTCATTGGGGCTAATGACATCCTGAGTGTCGCCATCTTCCATAACGAAGTCGAACATAGGCAGACCGTCGTCCTCGTAATCTTCAAAGTGGGGTTCAATGTAGAGCGTGGACTTATCCGTAGCCAGGTATTCGAGGTCTTCGTAGTTGATACCGCTAATGTGCTTGAAGGACAGGCGGAAGGTCATGGGGTCGATAGCGCGCTTTTCAATGGGAGCGGTGTTCATAATGGCAACCTTTCGGTAGTGGCTAGATGATTTGTAGCGGTCTTCCTTGCTACATCTATAGTCTACCACAGATTTAAAACCGTATGCAAGTCAAATATGGGTGAGGTGGAACACATTACACCTCACCTATATTCGTTGGCAACAGTCATCTTACACTGCAACCCCTATTTACTTCTCTTCGATTGCCAGAATGAACCCGTATCGCCTACATGCCTTGAACCCGACGACACGCCCACCCTTACCCCTCTTGTCTGATACTGTTACGCCCATGAGCTTGCCAGGGTACGTCATGGCGCTTGCCGTGACATATCCCAGCACCTCAGCACCATCACAGATAGGCACCATGCCTCGACTGGGCACACCGAACCAGGCGCGCTTAAACGTGTGGGAGAATTTCGCGTAAGCGAATCCTTCTTCCATGCTATCCATTGCTTCCATAATGGCATCCACACCATACGAGCCGTCATCCAGGGGCTTATGTGCAACCTCTAATAGTTCTGCAACCTCCTTGGGTCGAATCTTCTTAAGAGGAAACGATAGAGCCTTACCATCAGCCATTACTAAACTTCCTTACCTTCTCTAAAAACTAATTGTACGCAATATATGGGACACCTGATTCAGTCACCAAGGCATCCAAAACCCTGTAGCGCCTGCCATCACTCTCAATCCACTCACCAATAAGCAGACGGGGATTCTTCACAGCTTCCACTGACACATATGCGACGGGCTTACCGTGCATTAGAAGTACCGCATAGCCAGATGCCGCATCAATAAACCCAAAGCCCACACAGCTAAAAGCGTAGAACCCATCCGTGTACGACGCAAGCCAGGCAGTAGATTCTTTACACATGGCAACACCCCTTAGAGTGTCGCTAATGGTGGCATATGGCTCACCGTTTCAGTACTCCAAAGAGCCATTGAGACAGCCCATTAGTACGCTGTTTGACTTGGTGAACATGTCGAGGCGCTTGATGGGGATTACTGCATTACTCATGCCTTTCACATACCTTCCTGATTGGTTTCGTGGATACTATTTGCGCCGCCTAGCCGAAGGTGGTTAGGCGGCGTGTAGCCAATGATGACTAATTCTCGATGCCGAACTTGGACTTCCAATGTTCACGGACTTCTACCCAGCGATTGAGGGTCTTATTGAGGGAGTCAGTCTTTTCCTGGGTGAAGGCGTTCAGCTCTTCGATACCCTGCGGGGTGTTCAAGTCGTAATTCATGTTGGCATCTGCTTCAAGTAGCGCCAGGGCGTATTTGTGGCGGGCGATTTCTTCACCCATGTTAGAGATGGAGCTACCTGCTACATGGGTCAGGGAGGTGAGCTTTTCACCCTTTGCCTTGCCCGCCTTAACGAGTTCGATAAACTCTGCCATGAGGGTTTCGTATGCATCCTTCATGGATTCGTACATGTTCTTGTAGTTATTGATTGCGGTTGCCTTGGACATGGCGTGTACTCCTTGTGTGATAGTTGCTTAGTGATTTGTAGTGCCTTACGGGAGATTCCCTCCTTGCTACACCTATAGTCTATCACAGATTTTAGACTCAATGCAAGCCGTATTGATATGGTTGCCACCACATAGTAGCACCCCCTCGCTACCATTCAAGATAGCCAGGGGGTGTTGGGGTGGGGTAAGCATGTGATGGGCGCACATAAAGCCCCAGAGAACCCTTTTTGCACAGGCTCTCAGGGGCTTTAGGTCTAGCCGCTTGTGGCACGCTACTCAGAACCCTCAGGGTCTTCGTAAGTGTATCCAAGAATAATCATGGTCTGAATAATTACACCAATAATCATGCCACCAAAGCTAGTTACGTACCAGAGAGTGTATCCCAGGACGATAGCGAAACTATCGGGGATAGCTCCGTGGTGCTCTAGTACGCCGCGTGAGTAGCCTCCCCATAGACACATGGCAACCCCTGCGTAGATTAGGTACATTGCGTACATGAAGAGCGCAAACTTGCCACTGGCAAGCTTCTGAATGAAAGGAATCTTGAAGACTATGTATAGGGCAATGAGATAGACCACCGTGGCGACATGCGGAATGACAAAGAATCCCTCCACGGGGAGCGACTTCAGGAAGGCGGCGGGGTCATGAAAAAAGTTAATAAAGTCGATAAACATGATGTAGTGCCTCTCTTGGCATATGGGCATGGACTTGACGGACTCAAGCCCTCAACTTGCTATACATAGTCTACCACAGATTATAGACTCAACACAACTCACATTAGCGTGGTTTCCATCACATAGAAACACCCCCTCGCTACCATTCAAGATAGCTAGGGGGTGTTGCGTTCGCTTACTTACCTGCGTAGAAGTTCTCTACCTGGCGGGTGACCTGACGGGCACCCAGGATAGCCTTGTCGATTTCGGTAAGGATTTCGAAGACCGCCTTCTCGACAGCCCCTACGCGAGTTTCTGCACGCTCCTTGCCATACTGCCAGCGCTCATGCTTGCCGATTCGCGTAAGCATCTCTTCAAGGGTACCGAACAGTGCCGGAGTGGTAGCGCCCTCTTCGGAGAAGAAAATGTTTGCGAAGGTGGTGCTGACGACCTGCTCCAGGTTTACGGGATTGTGGGTCAGCTCGTAGTAGCGGGAAGCTTCCTGGAGGGCACCGAAGGGCATTGCCTCGGGCACACCAATGATGGGGTATTCCTTTTCGCCAATGATGACGCGGATACCTTCGGTGCGTCCACCGCCGGGGTTGTTCGTGATGTAACCCTTCTTGCCGCCGGACAGTTCCACGTATGCGCGGGTCTTGGTAACGCGGTAGACCTTTGCGTAGGTTTCGCGGGTGTTGTACCAGTAGTGGCGGGGGTGGCGGTAGGAGTATCGGTAGACGCGACCTACCTGGAGTTCACGCTCCTTAATGGTCACCTTTTCAGTAACGCCTTCCTCTACGGGGGCGAAGGGGTTGCGGTGTGCTTCGAGGGTGGTAGCAACTTCGGTGGAGTACTCAAGGTAGCGCTCCATTGCCCATTCGCGCAGGGCGGTGAGTTCGCGTTCCAGCTTACCCATCTTTGCACGGGTACCCTTTACGGCATTGGGGGTGATGAGGGTCAGCGCAAGCTTAGCGTTGGGGTTCTGGGTGTAGTAGCGAGAAACGATGGGGGTTTCTTCGTATGCGCGGATGTTGGTTACAAGCTGTTCAAGCTGGCGTTCGCGGGTGTATGCCTCGTTTGCCTGCTCGATAGTCGGGTTTGCAATAACCTTATATGCGCCACCCTCTTCGACTTTGACAGAGCGGTACCAACCAGAGCGAGAGTGACCGTCAATGTAGATGGAAGCTCCTTCCTGGGTCTGGGTGGTGTTAATGGATTCGACAGTAAATACGCCCTTGCCGGTGATAACCAGGTCACCAATGTTAGCTTCAAGCATTGTAAGCACCTTCCTGTGCGTGTTCAAGATGATTTGCTTCCGGGGCTTCCCGGCTTATATCTATACTGTACCACAGATTTTAAATGTCATGCAAGCCAATTTAAGGTGATGTGCAACACACCTACCCCCTCTAGGTCACCAACAACGGCGCTAGAGGGGGTAGGTGAGCGAAATTTACAAGCAAGCCTTTCGGCTGGTCTACGCCATATAACGCAAGAGTGGCAGGTAGGTAGCGGTAGGTGCTCTACAGCTTTCCACCTAATGCCAATGCGCCATAAGTAGAGCCGCCCAATGTAACCGACTCATGCATAACGAAGGTTGCGCCCTCACTACTATCAGCGCGCCAAACAATAGGGCGGTGTGCTTTCAGGCGGGCGTTAAGCTTTGCCTCAAATGCCCTGAATACGGCAAACTTGAAACCCTGTGAGCCGCTAATGGGTGCTGACATGGTGATGCGGTCTGCTGTAGCATCATGTCCAGCGCAAAGGGTGTAGCTAATGGTGTCACCATCCAGCTTTACGTCCTTGAGAACTGCTTCCGATTCGTTCCATTCGAGAAGGTTACACGCTCCACTGCGGGAGGTTTCCTTGAAATTGAGCTCAACGTAAGCTTGTCGAGTGTTCGGCATCTACCTTTCCTTTCGTGGGGGTGTTGGTACGCTAGGTGGACAACCGTTTAAGTTAGTTCGATAGCGCATAGAGTTTTCAGTGCCCCTGCAAGGTTTCTCACGGCTGACCTTACACAGTGAGTGAGAAACCTTGCAGGGGTGTTCTAGATAGATATTCCTAAGTGATTAGCACTTAATTAGATAGACCAGGTAAGTAGCTTGAGTGCTACGGCGATACCAGAGGCAATAATGCCCCAGGTGAACGTGCCTGCTACCCAGGCGCTACCCATTTCAGTCTCTACAGGGGTGTTGATGTCCATGCAGGCTCTCTCCTTTCAGCCGCTTGCTTCCTACTAGTTGCCCTTGCAGACGATTTCACGGAAGGTAATGGACGCGACCATGTCACCCATACGGTTTTCCTCCCATTCAATGTCGTATCGCTCGATAACGCCGCCCATCATTCCGGCACTTGCCAACAAAGCATCAAATCCGGCACCATCATTAGTGACAATTCCCCTCAAGAAGGTCGCCATGTCACCATACTCGATGCGGGCGGCAGTGTCGGGCACCGCAAAGTATTCGCCCTCCCAGGTCTGCGCCAAGTCGTTGTAGTAGCCAGCATCGGAGTCCTCTTCGACATTGAACTCGCCCATCAATTGAATGGCAGGCTTGTGTTCGGACATCCAGTTAGCCAATTCTTCCACTGCGTACAGGGGCTTGGCATTGTTCCTGGTAATGCCTACCTTGGGGAAGTCAATCATGATGGTGAAGTCGCGGTCGAAAGCGATATTGAAGCTCTTAGTGTCCTGTGTCATAGTAGGTACTCCTTCTAGTGAGTTGCTTAAGGTAAGTCATTCTAACCATTCAATACAAGTATTGTACCATAGATTTAACTATCTATGCAACACGCAAAAGCCCCTAGGAGTCCAAACATGGAGGACTTCTAGGGGCTTTATTTGCCGCAAATAGCCGGAAGTTACAATATAGGTTCAGCATCCTTAGGAAGGGTCAGCTTAGCACCCACCACCTCATCACCAATCTTCAAGGTAACAATAGCACAAGAATACTTTGGGTCAGAGGAGTAATGAATGGTGGTATCGCGTGGGAGGTCTAGAACATATCGTCTGCCAGAGGGCGCTAGTAGCACTACCTGCCGCGCGCCCTTCGACTCTGAAACCCATCCGCCATACCTGCCGCCATTCGCGAACTTTACCAGCGGAAACACCCAGCCGCCAGCTAAAGAAACAGTAGATTTCTCGGAGTCGGTCAGCATCGGAACCATCTCCCTGCAATAGTAACGCCACGGATTTAAGTACCCAACTTGACCCCTATATCCAATATACCCACCAAGGGTAAACCCGGCAGAGGTTGCAAGCACAATAAGCGCAAATAGAGCGCCTGCCAGAACCGACTCAGTTGCGCTTCGCTGAGGTGAAGTAGCCCAGCCAGCGAGTAATGAGGTGGCTATAGCATAGCCGATAATAGTAGTTAGTAGAGCACCTGAGTAAGGTGCATCCCACTCGATTTCAGTCTTCCAGGTATATGTCCGAACCGCCTTAGAGTCGAATTTCGGCTCCCTACCAGTTGCCACACGCTCAGATGCTTTAGCGTCCGCAAAAACTGGCTTCCAGCGCTTCGCGTAAGACGCGGGTAGGTGAAGCGTCCACGTAGCGTACCGGGTATCATACTTAATGTCGCTAAGATGAATGTCCATGCGCGGGCTATCGCCCTCCAGTAGGTCATAAGAAACCTCTAGCAGGTCAAGGGGAATGACAGCCACACCAGACTCTAGCCCGTCACCCTTTAGTGGCACGACAAGGTGCCTATCAACCAGCTTAAACCACTCACTAGAGGATTTCCTGCGTATCGTGAGAGGAACAGTGAAGCTGTTTACGTAAACATCGCCGCCACGCTTAGGGATAGCAACCCCTACGCCCCGACGGATGAGGCATGTCATCCACCCTCCCACTGCCCAGGCAACAGTAAGCCCTGCAATGCCAACCATGAAGGCGTTATTAGTGCCCGCTTGCCAGAAACCATCCGGGGTACCCGCATAAACCCCAACAACCCAGAGTGCAGTAATTAAGGCGACAGCTGTACGGATAAGGGGAAGTGAGTAAAGCTTCGCCTTCCTCTGAGGCTCATGTGTAAGCTGTTCCGTGAACGTGTCTACCGGCAACGCCGATACTTGCGATTGCACCTCAGCAGGGCTGACATTTTTAATAGATGAAGAAGTCATTGGCTATCTCCCTTTCGTTTGTTTGCCATTGGTGACTATTCGCTAACCACGGGCACCATCTTATCAACACTCCCGGCGGGGATGTGGATGATAGTGCGTGCTTTCACAAATTTCACTGTTTTAGACCCATCATCACAGCGGGGATATAGACCGAAATCTTCGGGAGCATACCTGTAGACACATGCTTCCTTACCGGCGGCAATAGCGCCACTCTTGACTTGATACTCAATAATGCGTTCTACACGGGCTTCCGTATCGGTAGCGGGTAGGTCGTCCTTGAGTGTGACCTCGTATCGGTCATCGTTCACCTTCTGGACAGAACGTGTTGCTAGAGTTCCGTCCTCCTTGTGTTCTACCCATGTGTAGGTGTCGCCAGTATTGTTGGTGCGCAGGCTGTTGATGGGGTAGGTGAGTGTTTCGCCCTCTAGTTTATGCTCGTTAGCGTCCAGGTGATAGGTGATGGTCTGGTCGAATGTTGCGTTTGCCGCTTTCTTCGCGTTCTCCGTTGTGTTTGAGGATATGGCAAGTCCTGCTATTGATGCTGTTGCGGCTAGGCACGCTATGGCGGTCAGTAGCGTTTTGTAATATGCGCCCTCAGCGCTATTGCCGGGGTCTACTAGGAAGAATATGCCGCCAAGCACTAAAGCGAGAAGCAAAGCAAACCCCGCAAACCCAACCAGCCCATTCTTGAGCACATATGAGGTGGTTAGGAGGGCTATTGCGCAGGCTACCCAAAAACAATACATGCCCACAAGGGCGTTCATCCAATCTTCCTCGTCGTCATACTCTTCATCTTTGGTCGCCTTTGCGGATATACAGATGGGAATAATGCCAGCAAAGATAACAAGGAAGATAAGACCTATTGTGCCTGTGGTGGTTAGCAAGATTTCGGGGTGGGACATGGTTATTTCCTTAGTGGTGTGAGTTGAGCGTGTCGCTTACGGCAGGTCTTTCATGCCCATAATGATGCTGGTGATGAGTCCGACAGTGACGTACCCGTTGAAAACATAGTAGGGGTCTGAACCTGTAATCCAGCAGAGTGGAAGCTTCGACTTCTCGCGGGCTTGAAGCACCTTAACAAGTGTTTCTAGCAGGGCGCGCTTAAACGCGCGGGTACCTTGGATAGTGGCGCGCATGATGACTTTGGGAGCGTTCTCACCTTCGCCTACTTTCACGACATATTCTAGGATATGCTCTTTGACTTCTGCGCTGACTAGGTGCTGTGCCTCATGTCGTGCATGGAGAGTTTTAACCCCATCATTCGTGGTTTCGCCATAAAATCTGAGGTTCTTTATCGGAATGTCGTATTTAGGCATAATCGGCTCCTTTCCTGAACTTATGTCCGCGTGTAGGTGATGAACTGGTATGCGGCTTGGTGTCTACCACCATTACCATCTAGTAGGTAACCGTGTTCGCTTATGTCGGGTAGTTGCTGGTTAATGGTGATTGCCCAGTCGGATAGGTGTAGGCTGGGTGCTTTGGTGTCGCCGGGCACCTCTGCTAGGTCGCTTGCGGCGAGCTTGGTTTGTTCTACGACGTGGACACGCTTGTAGTGTGGCAGGTCTTCGCGAGTGAGGGCTTCGGCGTATAGTGTTCCGCCGCCGATAATCCATGTGTCAGCTAGTGAGTCGGCGTTAGTGGCTTCCTGCGCCTTGTGAGCCACCTCTAAAGCCGCATCCAGGCTTGAGACCCAGATACCCCCGTCACGTGTTTCTACAGCGCCCACGGAGCGGCTGACAATAATGTTTACGCGCCCTGGCAGGGGCTTATAGGCATCAGGTAGCGATTCCCATGTCCGCCTACCCATAATGACAGGTTTACCAGCAGTGGCTTCTTTGAAGTGTGCTAGGTCTTCGGGTACATGCCAGGGCATTACCCCGTCACGCCCGATAACTCCATCTATGGTTTGCGCCCAGATAGCGCCTAGTGTAAACGTCATATGGGTTACCCGTGTTGAAGGACGGATTTGAGCTTGAGACTCAGTTCAGAATCAAGCGTAGGCATGGATGCTTCGCTTGCAATGTAAGCATTTTCGCAATGGTCAAGGATTTCTAACACGACCTCCTCCAGTTCTTTCAACCTATAGTATGCGGTAGCCTCCCCTTTGCTCTCGCGTTGTTCCAGGATGCGGTACAGGACGGACAGAGCATCAAGTGAGTACCAGTCTAGAGCCAGTGAGATGCTGGCTAGGTTAGCTCGCCGCACACTGCACCTATTGTGGGTACGGAATTTACTCAGGTAATCCACTAACCCGGCGGAGGCTTTCAGCATTTCCTCTTCGTCGGCGTGTGCGATTCGGTCAATAGCCTCTAGCAGGTTTCGGTCTTCTACACCGAACTTTTCAGCCACGCCGTATGATGTTTCTGTGGCTTCCTTGTCGAGGTCAATGATTGCCGCCTCAACTTTTTTCTGGAGTTGATGCATACGCTTAATGTAGAAGGCGACGTTTTCAGCGCGCCAGGTAATATCACCTACGATTAGCATGGGTGTTAGGTTTCCTTATCTTCTTGCGGGTTACACAGCTACGGGCGCGGCAATGCCAGGGTGATGCTTGTAATCTACTAGTTCGAAGTCTTCGTACTCGTATTCGAAGATGGAAGCCTTCTTGTTCTTGATGACTAGCTTGGGGTATGGGTAGGGTTCGCGTGCAGGGTAGGGGTTTCCGTCGGGGTCTAGACCGATACCTAGCTGTTTCTTCACCTGTTCCAGGTGGTTTGCGTAGATGTGGCAGTCGCCGCCCGTCCAGATGAACTCTCCAGGCTCCATGCCCACCTCCTGCGCGATAAGGTACGTCAGTAGCGCATATGAAGCGATGTTGAACGGTACGCCAAGGAACATGTCTGCGCTACGCTGGTACAGCTGACAAGACAGCTCCTTCACCCCATCCGGTCGCTCATTCACATAGAACTGGAACATGGTGTGGCAGGGCGGTAGCGCCATATCATCCACCTCAGCAGGATTCCATGCTGAAACGATATGGCGGCGCGAGCCAGGGTTATTCTTGAGAGATTCAATGACCCTAGCGATTTGGTCTACCGTACCGCCGTCAGGGTTACGCCATGAACGCCACTGCGCGCCATAGACACGCCCAAGGTCGCCGTTCTCATCCGCCCACTCATCCCAAATGGTCACGCCACGCTCCTGCAACCACCGAACGTTAGTGGAGCCACGCAAGAACCACAGAAGTTCCACCGCTACAGACTTAAAATGCACACGCTTCGTAGTAATAAGCGGGAATGAATCACGTAGGCTGAACCGCATCTGCCTACCAAACACGCCATAGGTGCCAGTTCCGGTACGGTCTTCACGGTTAGCATTGGCGGCAATAGCGGCGGCGTTCTCTACAAGGATTTCCCTTAGCAGGTCTTCGTAAGGGGTAGGAATGGTGTCAGTCATGAGGGGTGCTCCTTGGTTTGGGCGGTTAAATTTCACCACCCATTATACATGAGGCGAGTTAAATGGTTACGTGCGACACAGGAATACCCCCCCCCTAGCGGTGATTCGCTAGGGGGGGGTAGATTTAGGGTCTAGTGCCCGTGTTCTTCGTGGTAGTTGGGATTGCAATCGGGGCAGTTGTCACGCATCATTTCGTATAGGTCAGGAACGCCTAGCGCCCGCTCCATCTCGTAACGTAGCATGAGCGCCGCGTATGCCTGCTCATATCCCATATAGTCAATGCATCCAATACGGGCTTCGAGGTAAGCTTCGAGGTATTCTTCGCCCAATGCTACATACTGGATAGGTGTTACATAGCCGAGTCCAATGGCGGGGGTGAATAGGTCGTCAAAGGTGAGCTTAAGACTTGTAGAGTGAATAGAAAAGTACACATTGTCAAAGTAACGCCATGCTTCCTCGGTGTGCTTCAGTAGCTCCGCTACATGCGGGTTAATGGTGCCGTCAGCATTGAATTGCGCCGCATAGTATCCGTCATGACCTTTCAAGAGGGTGTGATTGCGGGTTGCTTCTTCCACCTGCTCAATGGTCATTCCATTGTTAGTTGCTACTTCCTGAGTGGTAAGGCGTTCCCCGGTGAAAAAATGCTCATTTGCCACCTTCTTCTCATATCCGTAGCGGGAGGTAATAATATCTACCGGCGGGAGCTCGATAAGCCACCGGAGCATATTTACAGGTGTGACACCCCGGTCGTGGTACTTACCCATATCAAGTACGGGCTGGACTTCCTGCGTATCATCGGGTACTTCATAGATTTTTGATAGCTCATGATTGAAGTAACGCCCATACAGCGCCTTCAAATCGACGGGCGCGGTAACAGTTTCGGGGGTTACCTCTACCCAGGCGGGCTCCACGTTTTCAGTTCGCGCTTTAAGGGTAAAGATACGGTCAGCAATGCTAGAGGTATCGTACTCAAAGCTTTCAGCGTTGCGGTTTTCCGCCTTGATGCGTTCCTGACGCGCGCGGCGCTTCTTGTCCTGCTGGCGGCGCTTCTTACTACCGGCGTTATACTTAGTCTTTTTTGCCATGATAGGCGCTCCTTTACTGGGTTTAATAAGTGGTATTACTTATCATACCACACATATTTTCAAGCGGTACGTTAGATACCCCCCTAGGTGGCATCTAGGGGGGGTCACAAGTAATGCAGGGGGTTAAATTACACCCCGGCAAATCTTTCTATTGCCGGGGCGTAATGGCTAGTAGCTATTAGATACGGCAGGCGAGAGCCTTAATCTCAGCCTTATATTCCTCAACGACTGCTTCGAGGTCCATTGCCTCAATCTCTGCCTTATACTTATCGCTCCAGAGATAGATGCGGCGGTACTCCTGAGCAGTCGCCTTGATGCTGTTAATGAGGGCTTCCGCCTCTGCAACCTCGCGCTTCATGCCCTTAAGTTCGGCGGTAATCTTAACGCCGCTTGCGAGACTCACAATCTTCTTATCCAGGGCTTCTGCGGTATTGAAGAGTTCGTTTACCTTGGTATTGGTTGCCTGTGCCATGATGCTAGTCCTTTCGACTTGCTTATTGCTTGTTGTTTCGGGGGTTTTACCCAACCCCTCCTGACATTTCTATTATGCCACAGATTTAAATCTCTTCGCAAGTCGCATTATGATGAGGTGCGTCACAAACAGTTGGGGAGGCACCCAGGTACTCCGGGGTGCATATAGGGCGTAGTAATACTTCATTCAAGCTCATAGTAAGAGCTATAGAACCGCCCCTGGACTGCTTTCATGCCTTCCAGGGGCGGTTCTATGGTGTGGTTACCATACATGGAGAGAATACATGCCGGTTTCACGGTCGAACTTCACGGGGAACTCGGACTGCTTCTGCATTGCCTCGCGCAATTCCTCTGCGTCTTCTTCGTTGAGGCGGAAGAGGGGCTTAATGAGGTAATCCACAGAGTTAAGCTCTATACACACCGGGAGCTGGTCTGCACCTTCGTGAGCGTAGAGGGTGCCTTCAAAAAGACCCGGCTCTCCTGCCACTTCTTCAAAGTCAATGCTTTCCAGGAAGAGGTCTTCAATTTCCACGTCTACGAGGCTGATGTCATCACCCTCAAAAAGGCGGGCGGTTACCTCGTTCTTGTTATCGACGTAATAGCCGTTGTATGCTACTGCGAGGTGGGAGATGGTTGCCATGACTGTTGTATCCCTTCGGTGGGTTGAAAAGCTGTCTAGGCTTCGGGTTTCTGTCACCCTGATTGCCTTATATCTATAGTCTACCACAGATTTAAAACCGTATACAAGTCGCATAGTTGTGGTGTGTGCCACAGGTAGTACGTGGAATACTATGTCGCCCATAGGTGCGCATGAGGAAGCTTCACTGCCCTGCACGTTTCCTAAGCGTAAAAATAGTACCAATATGTGCTCAATCGCGGGTATTTTACACATATTGGTACTACTAATAATGGATACGTCTACATCGTCTCACGAAACGTCAAGTAAAAGAACTTCTTTGACCTGTCAGTCTTAACTTCGTATGAGAAAATGAGGGTACTCATCATGCCTGCACACGCTATGGCGTGCATTAGCCCTGCGTCATCCGCCTCAATACGACAGATGGTATGCTTTCCATCCTGTTTAGCGAAGGCGACACTGGCAACCGGCTCCACGGCGTACTTCTTGTCTGCCTGGTGCCAGCCTGAGTCGTCCGTTTCGTATGCAATAAACTCACCATTTAGCACCAGCACCGGCTTCTCGTCTTTAAGGTGCTTGATGAGGTCTGCGTAGCGCGTCGTCGGTACGTTATCGTGCGTGTAAACCTTGATGGTTACGTCGTTATTGAAGCTGAACGTGTTGTCTACCATGATTGGAGCCTTTCGACTGGTTTACTGGTTGGTGTTTTAGGGTTTTCCTTCAACCCCTCCTGTTATATCCAGTGTACCACAGATTTAAACATGGGTGCAACATGAGGTGACGAGAAGTACTAAAGGGCGCATCTTTGCAACCCCTCAAAATATGTGGTACACTTGATTTATTGAAACTTGCGAGGCGAACCCGCTCTCGCATAAGCCCAACAGAAAGGCAAAACATCATGGGTTCCTTCTCCTGGATGTACGCAACCCCCAGCCCCTCCAAGTCCTCGCCGCTGAACATCATGTACGGCGACAAGGTGAAGCTCCTCATCCCTGAAGCCCTGGGCGGCGGCGCTATCGTGGGCACCTACCGCGACTACGGCATCATTGAAACCCGTGAGGGTACCTTCCATGACGCATACGAGCTGGTAGCACTCTGGAACTCGCCCACGCTCCGCAATATCCTCAAGGAATATAACCCTGAGCTTACGGATGCAGGCATTGCACGCAAGGAGCATGACAAGGATGGTGAGGATGTAGACAAGTCCGTAACCTACCTTATCCGAAGCATTGGTATCAACTGGAACTACGGCACCCACGGTGACCGTCTCTTCTACGGCTTGAAGTTCGCCCGCCTTAAGGACAAGGTGACCTACGAGACTTGCGACTACTTCTCCTCTAGTGACCCGTGGCAGGGCTTCCGGCGTGCCTCTTTCGCCTCCTCCCGATACTGGAACTGGGGCGAAGATGCCTGGGCGAACCGCGTTGAGGCTAAGGCAGATGAGAACCTGGGTAAGGAGTTTGTGGAGCCTAAGGTTCACGACCTAAACGAACTTGTCCGCCTGCGTTCAATCCTCAAGGGTAAGTAATAATCTCAACATTGCAGAGCAGAAACCCCGCCAAGCATTTATATGTGCTTGGCGGGGTTTCTTGTGTGGTTTCTGAAGTGGCTATTCACTGGTCATGGCAACCATCTTATCCATGCTACCGGCGGGGATGTGGATGATAGTGCGCGACTTGCTGAACTCTGCCTTAGTCTTGCCTTCGCCACATTCAGGGAGCGCGTGGAAGAATCTATTGTATCCGTATCCGTCATTGACGGCGCATACTTCCTTCCCGGCGGCTACATCTGCACCCTTCACTTTATACTCTACGATGCGTTCTACGCGAGCTTCAGTGCTGGTGGCGGGTAGGTCGTCCTTAAGGGTAACCTCGAACAGGTTGCCGTCACCCCTATTTACGCTAACGGGCACTAGGGTACCATCCCCTTTACGCTCTAGCCAACTGTAGGTGTTTCCGTTATTGCTGGTTCGTAGGTTACTAATAGGGGAGGTGTTAGGTTCCCCCTCTAGCTTATTATTGTTGCTGTCTAGGTGGTAGGCGACAACCTGATTGTATTGCGCGTCTTCTGCTTCTTGCGTTGCGTTAGCAGTGTTGATGAGGAGCGCTACCAAGCCCGTAATTACCGCGAACGCTAGAAGCATTAGGACATCTCGCTCGTTTGACTCGTACCGCTGACGCGCGTCCATCTTGGCAATTTCCTCATTTGCAGAGAAGAGGTAGATGATGTAGGTAAGGTATGTCCAGCCGAAACCGAAGATGGCAAAAAGAACCAGTCCGGGATTGCCCATGATGATACCTGCAACCAATACGACGGCGAGCCATACTAGCTGAGCATAGTAGAACCGTGTTCGGGCGCGTCTATATGCCTTTTCCTGCTCATCTACCGGCATCTTACTGATACGTGAAGGAATAACCCGCCCATATACAATGAGGGTGGCAATAACGGAAAGGACGGCGAAGCTAATCCAGATGATTGCAAAATCCATAAGGCTCCTTGCTGAGTTGGAGGTAGTCTATAGCCACGCACACAGGGTAGCGTAGCTCTTTAAGGGTATCATACATGGGCTTTCAGGTGCCTATGTGTGGCAACTTCGCATAAGCATGTTTCGCACGCCTCCAGGATGGTGCTTGCTGTGGTGGATGAAACCCTCACTAAGCGTCTGTCAATGTTTAGTGAGGGGGTTCCGCTCTATGTAATACGCGACTATTCACTGGTTACGGTAACCATCTTGGAGCCACCCCAGCATATACGGGGAAGACATTCCCTGACCGGAGTAAATACTCAGCCAGCCCACGAAGTACCTTCGGTCTTCCCAATGCGGTTAGGTGGGTCAGGGATTCTCCCTGACGGTAACCCTCAAGCCAACCCTCTAATGGGTTAGCTCTCCTGGTCTTGACACCGCCGCCGCCCGGCTGGGCGTTAGCGATGTCCGTTTAGTTTACCCACCTCTCCCGTCTCTCGCAGGCGAGGTGCTTTGAGGCAATGGTATCACCTATTGTAGCCACCTGCAATTATGTGGGTACGCATTACCAGCGGGTTTTTCTGCCTCAGCCTCATGCCTAGATGCGCCAAAAACAGTACCAATATGCCTTCAAACACGGTGTTTAGGCGCATATTGGTACTGTTTTCTTTGTGTTAGTCGAGCGGGTTAGCTTCTTCCCACAAGCGTCTCTCATATTCGCCTAGAATGACACTTGCATTAGATAGCACGTCATCCCGCTTCATGATGGTGGCGAGCTTACTCTCAAACTCTTGCTGTAGCGCTTTCTTCGCGACTTCACAGAGGGCGGTTACGGTTCGGGGCTGTTTCCACGGCTTGTTCAGCCAATGGTAGGTTGCCGCTTCTGCGCCGCCTTGGAGCTTGTATTTGAAGGTCTGCTCACCAATAGGGAAGCCCAGGCGGAACGTCTTAAACACGGCTTCCTGCCACCCTACAAGCTTCCCCCATTCCTGAACCTTGTCTACAGCTCCGGCGGGGATGACACTAAACGCTTCTACAGTACTTTCAATGTCTCCGCTACTGTTTACGTATTCGATTTCAATTCGGCGGCTAACCCCGTCGCAGTCGTCTGCGTCATGGAAGTCGTTCTCTGGCTCGTATCCTTCACAGATTTCACAGGCGTACTCGCGAACCACGGCGGTAAAGGTGCCTACCTTGTTGCCGCTCGTGTCTGCGAGGGTGAGGTTGCCGTTTTCTTCGCCGGTGATGATTCCGGCGCGGCGGGTACCTTTATCGCTGGTGAGTGTGAACTCTACGCCTTCACCGATGAAGAATCCAATGTCGAGCCGGTCGTGTACTTCCTGGTACTCTGCGGGCGATTGGAGCATCACGAACTCACCCAACTTCGTATCACTAGTGAAAGCGGCGAGCTTGGACTGTTCGGCTTGAATGTAGCTATCCGCAATTTCATTGAGGATGCTGTATTCGCGCTCTAGGGTGCCCTGCTCATCCTGCCGGGAGTCACGCACACCCTTCAAGATGGTGAGACGCTGGGCGCGGGTAAGCGCCTCAGGCGCGATGAAGAGCTGGGTTTCGCTAAGCTCCTTGAACTGGTTAAGTGCCCAAGTGTGCTGTTTAGCGGCGCGTTCTTCGTCGCCAGGGAAATGTGCTACCACGTTCATGCGTTCGTTCCATGCGAAGCCTGCGCCGTTGCTACGGGTGTCACGGGTAGCGGCTTCAACTGCGACGTATTCGTCAGCTTCCGTGTCGTTGATGAGTACAGCGCGGGTGGGGTAGCCGCTCATAGCAGTGTAGTAAATACGGTCGATTACTACGCTGTTGCCGCCGTGTGCGGCTAGTACGCGAACGGTTTCGTATGAGCCGCGTTCGCGTGTGGTGTTCATGATGAGATAGTCGCCGGTGGCGATTTTAGAGAAGTCAATGTTGGACATGGTGTTTACTCATTACTGGTGATGGTAGAAGACAGTCCCCTAAACAGTACTTTAGGGGACTGTGTGTGCGGGCATCTTACATGAGGTCGGTAGAGTTATCTACAAGAACTAGGGTACCTTCGTGGAAGTCCACATCTGCAATGCCGCGTTCATCCGTAATACCGAAGAGCTTGAGCATGTAGAACCAGATGAAGCCGTCGGCGTGAAGCTCAGTTTCGAAGATTTCGCCGCCCGCCTCAATGCTCATAGTAGCACCGTAGTCGTCTTCGCGTTCAGCGCGAACATCAATGCCTACAATGCGCGGTTCGTGACCTTCGCCAACCGGGGTGCTCATTTCGCCGGGGGTTTCGAAGCTGAACGCAAGGCTGGAGAAGCTGATGGTCGGGGTGTCGAGTGCGATAGTCATGATTGACAACCTTTCGGTAGTTGATTGGTGTTTTGCGACTCAGGGGCTTTATGCGCCCCGCTTGCCTAACACATATAGTTTACCACAGATTTAAGTAAGCCTGCAACCCTCCAGTATGCGCAAAGGTGGGATGCCCAGATGTTTACCATCCAAGCATCCCACCTTAAGTTAGCTACTTATGTAAGCGCCTAACTACTCGCCATCGCCCGTTCGCCCCATTAGCACACACCACCATCCAATAGGGTACTTCAATAACGCATCAAGCACGCGCCACAGAACAGCAACTAGAGCAGTTAGTCCGGTAGTAATAAAGCACAGCGCAAGAGACATAACCGGCGCAACCCACAACATCGCCCACAACTCAGACACAGAACTTCTATTAGGAACCACATTATCCGGGGCAAAGATATGAATACAGACCGCAATACCCGCAAACAGCAACCCGGTAAGGAAGGTCACCTTCGCCAAATTGAAATACTGCCGCCTACCAAATGGCCCATCGTCAATATCCATTAGCTTCAACAACTGTATGACAACTCCGGGAAAGAGAGTGAAAAAGCTACCAAACCTCGCAAAAAGCAACAAGTGGTCGATAGCGACAGAACTAAAAAGCATGATAAGTACACTCCTATAGAAAACAGTAATTAGTGTCTAGAGTACATGTGAAAGGGTGGCGCGGTCAATCAATACATGCCCACAAATCGTTACGAATACCACCTTCTGACCCAGCGGGAGTCGTGCCCGCGTTCTAATTAAGCGGAAACACCATCTGTACACCAAAGCAAAACATGCTCACTCCGATAACGCCAATAGTCACGCCTAAAACAGCGTCCATTATGCCATCAAGCTTAGATGAGGTAATCGCAATAGCCAGCATGAGTAACAACACGCCGGCACCTGCAAGCAGTAAGAAAAATACCGCGTGAAATACGGAACCAATACTAGCACCCACGATAGCTAACTCCCAATGCAATGTGCAGGATAGACACGTCACAAGCCTCTAACACTGCCGCCGCCACTATTGGTGCTCACTGAGCTACTGTCCCCCGTACTGGCAGGAAGTACGCCCGCGTTCGGGTTGGGCGGGAATGCGTTCCATAGCCCGAAGAAAAACGCGAAGATGCCAGCGATACCTGCAATGAACCCAGCGAAAGCCTGGAACTTATTCTTGGCTTGCCAGATAAGCACGACCCCTTGGTATGCCATCATTGCGCCCACGCCTGCAAATGCCAAGAAAATTGCCGAATGAATGACGGCATCCATATTGATGGTGGCAATAAGCATATTGACTCCTAGTAGAGAAATAATTGATAGGTGGTGGTGGTGATATGGCAGTGCGCCACAAAGATGTCTCCGCCTCACCTACGGTAGACAGCAGTTGCCCCTGTTGCGCGGAATAGACGTAGCGCATGATACAGGTGCCCGGCATCAATTTTAGCACCTATGGGGGGGTCATCCTTATAAGGCGCGCCATACCGAATATTTACTATTGCTAAAGTCACTGCCACTAGTGACTTCGAAAAAAGGGGTAGGTGCAGTACCGGCTGTTTCGCCAGCATTGCACCTACCCCCTCGTGTCAGAGTTCTTAGCCCTTTACCAGCTTAATGGACTCTACGCCGCGACCCAGAGCGTATTCCTGAACAAGGTAGGTATCCTTGTAGGAAAGCTCTGCATCGGTAGTGATGGTTGCCACCTCATCCTTCTTGAGGGATACCAGGGTAATGCCATCAATGAGTGCCTTATCGAGAATGAGGGTGCCTACACCGTCAATCTTTGCGAATCGGACGCGCGGGGCAATGTCCATGACGGTAGATGCGCGGAAGATGGAGTCTACAACATCGGTGAACTTGTAGTTCTGTGCATTGGGGGAGGTCGGCTTGATGGTGATGACGTTAGACATGCTGGTGATTCCTTCCTGAGAATCAATGCTTGATTTGGAGGGGCTTTTCGATATCCCCTCGCCCTATATCTATAGTCTATCACATATTTAAAACTGTATGCAAGTTGGATTTAAGTGAGGTGCGCCACGTTAGGCGGGCGACTCAATCGTTACCCTGAGTCGCCCGCCTATAGCTTTATGCCACCTTGGTAGAAGCCCCCTTACTAGAAGGTGTATGCGCCCGTACTTGCATTGAACTCTACAGGGAAGCGTCCATAGCGTGAGTCATCGCCCCACAACTCATCACTCTCTTCTTCGGTAAGATGGAAGATTGGGCATACAAGATACCTTGCGTCTCGAATACTCATCAACCAAGGGGCGGAGTTGTATTCAGAGCCAGGCTCAGTGGCAACGAAAAGCTCCCCCACACAGAGAACAGGTTCCTTCCAGCTCTCCTCCTCAATGTCAATTTCTTTAAGGGGGAGGGCGGCAATTTCCTTCTCGATAAGGACTCGCTCATCGTCAGTAAAGGTAACCTCAACCTTCGGGGTGAAGTTTTCATCTACGGCAATATGCCCCTCTTCACCCAAGAGGTATCCCTTGTACGAGATGGGTCGGTATGTGTGCTTATTGCGCTTCATGGCGCATCTCCTTTCGTTTAGATTACTGCTAAGTATATTGTATCACAGATTTACTGAGTCCATATGATGCACCCCTTACCGTGTTGTATGCACGCATAAAAATAGTACCAATACGTGTGAAAACCCCGTGGCAAGACACATATTGGTACTATTTTCGCTCTATGACTGTCTCCTAGCTGTCCTCTGCGTCGCGGTTGCTTGAGTCTGCCAGTTCATCGGTATGCTTTGCGAGTAGCTTCGTACTGAGCTTTGTAGCAAGTGCCTGAGCTCCAAATACAGCCAACTTCTCCTCGTGGGTAAGCTTATCAATGTTGATTCGCTCTAGGTCGCCCCGTCGATTCTGCAAGTATTCAAAGGTGATGTCTAGAAGTTCATAGTCATCACGCCAACGCTCGAAGTCATCACCACTATAATCGTATGGAGAAATATCCATGAGGAAGCGCATATCTTTCGTCCTGTATTCCTCAATTGCATAATAACCCACCCGTTCAGAGTCGTCCCACAGCTGTCGCTCTAGGATGTCGCGGCTCTCCTTATGCTCTGCCGATTCGCACAGCTGTACAAGTATCTCGAACGCCTCACGCGGCAGGAAGTTCTCATACTCACGCGATTCGAGGTTCAGTATGTCTAGGACGCGGCTCACATTGTTTGCAGTATTCGCTCCAGGGCGGTTGAGGTAGCCGTCAAAGTCGTCCTCGTAGAAGCTCTTGAGTAGCTTTAGCTCTTTATCGGTGAAGCTGAAAGCGTTCACCTCAGGGATGTAGGATACGCCGTCTGCATAGATGTGGCTAATCTCCACAACCTTCATGTCTCGCTCACTGTAGGGGGCGTGCAGGAACCTGTCGTCATAGCCTGGCTCTTCTGACTGTACACGCGCGCCAATATGGGCGGTAGAACAGAATCGCAGGTTTTCAGGTTCCTGTAGCATTAGACCGTCATCTATGTAAGTGCCGGTGATGGTGTCTGCTGAGGTGGTGTTACGGCTCACCTTGGAGGCGGTGAACTCTACATGGTCATGCCAATCAGCAAGCTTGGTAACCTCGTACAGTTCTACCTCGTCACTAAATAGCGGGCGGGTGCTATCGGATGGCTTACGCACTTCTTCCGTGTTCTTAGGGATGTAAAGTAGGATTCCGTCGCCTACGTTGAGTTCTGGAACGATATAGGTTCGCTTCGCGTACATTGGGTGTCCTTTCTGAAACGTTATCTACCCTCTCTTGGTGTAAGTGGGAGGGTTTCCCGTGTGATGGTATGAAGCCCAGCCGAACAGTCCTACGGGCGGCTTGCGGTTCGGCTGGGCTAGTAGATTCACTGAGAGGCGGCGCTTAGTCGCCCACCATGAGGTTGAGACTGCGGAGGGCACCCATTGTCTGAACAGCGGTGGCATACTTTTCGCGAACAACATTCCATGCCTTGTCGCCGCCCTTGTCATCGAGGTTGCTTGCCTCATCAATCACCTCATGCATAACCTGGGTAATCAAGCCAAGCTTACCGTAGAAGCTCGTCTCGTACAGCTTTGCCATGCGTAGATGCTCTGCCATCTGAGCCATGAAGGATGCCTTATCCTCCGGCGCGCCTGCCTGCTCGTTGATGTGCTCAAATTTCGCCATGATTGCTATCCCTTTCGATAGGTGTAGAAGTGCTTTAGCTTCGGGGTATCCCCTTCAGCAAGTCTTACATCTATAGTGTATCACAGGTTATCACTGGGCGCGAGATTTTAGATGAGCCAGCCCCATGCACACCATGACGGCGTAGCAGTAGCGGACATGCATCAGGGGCTAAGGTGTCACTATGTAAACACCTTAGCCCCTGAATTTCACTTCACATTATTGACAAGCTCCTGTGCGACTTCCTCGCTATACAGCTCGGACTCTCTCAAGCTACGGTGAAGCACCTCTAGTCGTTCTCGAATGCCTGCTAGCTCCCGCTCAGCTTCTACCGCCGCCTTGAGTGTCAAGCCTGCAAGTGTCGCCAGAGCGGTCACCTGTATCTGCTTGGTGGGCACATGCGGAAACTCTTCCTCAAGGATAGTGGTACTGGCAAAGCCACCGTGACAGATGCCTGAAACATGACTCAGTTCCAGAGCATCCAGTCCATAGCTGAGTGTGCGGATGGGGTAGCTTGGGAGCGCCTTTGCGAACTGGGTAAGCACTTCGCCGGTGGTTGCGTCACAGGCGACGGCATCACCCCATGAGCCAGTGTGCCCATACCTCGCCCACAAGCCACTTCCTGCATCACTGACCACTTCGAGCATGTTAGCACTGATTCCTCCATCAAGAAGCAGGTATGGCTCACCATTGGGTTGTGTTGCAATAACGCCAGCGTTGAATACTTGGGTTGCTGTGAGGGGGTTCTTATTCCCTGGTGTGAACACGATGTCACCGGGTAGAATTTCATGCAATGCAGGGTCACTCTCTGAATACACGGGGTTACCCAGATAGCAGGCATAGGCAGGGATTTCAGTTTCGCCGGTAAGCGTATGCGTACCTGATGTGTGGGTTGCGCGAGTACCCGGCTCCAGAGACACCCCTAGAAGCGGCTCCAGGCTCCCTGTAACGCTGAATGTGTTGCCGCCTTCACTTCCGGGCACGCCAACGGTTAGAGTCGCTGTAAAAGCACCTGTAACCCCGTTGAAGGTTTCAATAGTACCCATTGCCAGAGCGTAGCATCCTTTGCGCCAGTCGGTAAGCGTAGGGATTCCGTCTACGGTAGCGACATTACGGTCTTTGAGTAGCAGAGCAATTCCATGCCCCACTAGTGTTTTAGGTGTTTTGCGCGACATTTGGTTCCTTTCCCTTGATGGGGGCGAAGATGTAGAGGTGGCTTACCTGCCGCCCTTGACACCATTCTAGCAAAGATGTCCACCTCAAGGTATGGCGTGGCGGCGAAAGGTTTGCCGACACACCGACGGGTACAGCAAAGCCCCTCCCAGCATTTGGAAGGGGTTTTAGCCGCTAACCCTAGAAGATAGTGATAGTACCTTCCTCGTAGTCAAAGTTAGCGCGGGCGTTACGCTCATGCTCAATCATGTCTCGGAACCTATCAGCAAGCTCGCCATCCGCCTGAGCGGTAGCCATGATGAGGTAGCGGGCTTCCTCAAAGCGGCGACCTTCCCTGGGGAGGAAAGCAATAAAATCGGCATGGTGGGCAGAGCCAGGCATGTACGGGTCTTCATCCCAAACATCAAGAGCTAGAATGAAGATGCCGGGTTCAGTCTCCTTGATTGCCCGAACCTGGGAAAGCTCCTGCTCCTCATCAAGGGCATCAGTGACAGATTCGCGGTTAAGTTCGGTGATTTCACTCATGCGGAACTTGCCCGGCTCGTCAGTTGCGGTAAGCTCGCGACCAATGAAGTTAAGCGGGGTGATAGTTGCCTGTGCCATGACTGCTTCCCTTTCGGTAGGTTTCAAAAGTTTCCAGGCTTTTGGGTTTCTGCAACCTGTTTGCCTTATACCTACAGTCTATCACAGACTTAAAACTGTATGCAAGTCGAATATGTGTGAGGTGGAACACATGAGGTTGGGACAGGTGTCTCATCACACCACTCTTTACCTCTCCACCCCTAAGTCCTACCTATTACAGACAATTACCTGAACATCCAGGGTAATTTCCCCGCCGCCAACACTTACGCACTCAAACTTTCCGTCATTGCGGGGCTGATGGTCGTAGCAGAATCCACGTAGGAAGCTCTTAAGTACCTTCTCACCGAACTTTTCATCACCTTCTACCTCTGCTACCAGGTGTGCAGATGAGCCGCGTACAGTGAGGAGGTTCTTGCCCAGTTCGATACCATAGTGGATACGCCCCTTTTCACCCTTCTTCTTGGGCGGTTCGTAGTAGGCACCCCTGGAATAGTAGGGGTAGCCCCTCCACTGATTCAGGTCGTTAATTTCGCTAAGCCCCTCATCTACAACGAAGTGAAGGTTTACAGTGGTCGTATCACGCTCACCCTCACCCATGAGCGGGTTGCCCTCAACCACCTCTTCAAACTCGATGGTGGCAGTATGGGATTCGTGGTCTACAGTAATAGTGTAGTCCTTGATGTAGATGTTGGCGTGTTCTCCTAGTGCGATGATGTGCTTCATCTCTTCGGTGGTTTCAGGTACGCCCGTGGTGGGGTATGCAACCCTATCGCGGGCATCTTCTACGAACTCAATGTTTGGTTCGATAACGACGTAAGGGAGGTAGTAGTGCCCATCCCATTTCTCGTCCACATAGGTTTCGCCGGTGAGCTTGATAGGTAGGTGCTTGGTTAGGATTTCTGGCTCTGTGTATGAGCCGGGGTTGAAGCGGACGGTGAGGGTCTTCTTCTTAGGGAAAATGATGTATGGGGTACTCATGGGATGTCACTCTTTCTGTGGCGTATTAGTATGGGCGCTACATGACTAAACTACCCACTTCTTACTTATAGTCTATCACAGATTTAAGACTGTGGGCGGGTGGTTTTGAGTGGGGTGCACCAAAAAGCATTACACGCTCAATTCCCACACCTCTAACCCATTCCCTGATTGTTGAAGGCAGGGAAATAGAGCTTCATCTGACAATAAGCAGAGTTGCGGCTATTCATGGCTATCTGAGGCTACTTTGTGAAGAAGTCCGCTAATGTATGGTGATGACATAAGCATTGATGCCAGTAGCACAATGAATGTGAGCATATTGCTGAGCATTATCTTTACTGTCATCAATGGGACATCTATACCTGTGAAACCTTGTTCCCGTAGTACTTTGGGAGTCCACGGGGGCATTAGCACCCCCATCATCACAACAAGGAACAGGCACGCAAGCATAATGGCTGTACTGCTGTCACCACCCTTCGCCGCCGCATATACGATTGCCCCAAAGAGCGCAATAGCGCAAGTCGCGCCAAAGATAACGAACAGGAGCCAGGTGGGTGCGCTGACTAATACTTGAGGCGGCATAATGGTTGCAATAGTGAGCATACTGATTATCCTTTCTTGAGGGTGTTTATCTGGCATCTCTCCGCTAAGTAGCCAAAGGGCTACTCATCTACCCCCACGCACCCTTTCGAAGCATGGGGGTAGATGAGTGGTGCACCCAGCTAAATGGTAGGGGCTGAGTTTTTGAGGCTGAGGTAGCGAGACGCGGCTTCCTGAGTCTCAAAGATGAGCTTACCCAGCGCGATATGCGCCTTGTCTTCCGCGCCTTGCAGGATGCGGCTCACACCCTTGTTCACGTCCTCAATAACGGTAAGGCGGTTGGTGTCGTATCGGTAGAGTTCGAGAGCCGCCTGGTATAGGGGGAGGAAATGGGGTTCAGGGTTGCCGCGCGTGAGGTGCTTGTAGCGCTTCGCTAGGGCTTTAAGACTCTGCACCTGCCAGGCGTAAAGTTCGCGGCGTTCCTGCTCCAGTTCGAAGGTGGTGTTAAGTGAAACGGTGTATGCGGTTACGCGGGTTGCTTCACCGTTTACGGGGGTGTAGGTCAGTCGCGTGAACCTCCATTCGGGGTTGGTGCAGTTGTAGCACAATTCTGCGTTAGTGTAGCCGCTTTTGGGGTGGTTGGGGTAAGCGTCGTCGGTTTCGTGGGCGGTATGCTCACTGGTAGTGGTGAACTTGCCTGCGATGTTGCCGTTCTTGCCTGCCAGGTAAACGTTGTCTTCTGCGCCGTATGCTACTTGCAGGGTGCGCAAGTTTGGGTGGTTGGCTAGTTTGAACGTCACAAGGCTTCCCGTGACGAAGCCGAACTGAGTATCGCCGCCGTCGTACCTGTTGCGTAGAATGTGTACGGCGTTGCCGCAAGTTGTTGCATTACTTGCAACCGCGTCACGATAGGTGCTCAGCTTATACTGGTCTTCTTCGAAAAGGTCGGTCATGCTTCGCTGTAGCGCGGCTACATTGTGAAGGTAATCGTCGGTAGCTTCCGTGGTTTCCTTAGTGAGGGTTACCTCTAGGGCGTTGGCTACTTCGGGGGTGAGGGTGTGCGGCTTAAGGCGTGCAATAGCCATACTTTCGGTATCGTTGGGGTAGGTGCGTTTACCTACGGGGCTGTACGTGCCCTGAGTGTATGCGTGCGGCATGAAACCCTTCTGTAGCATAACCAGGGTGTTGAGACAGTCCTCTGCCGCCTGCGTAGCTCGCTCTGCGGGGAATAGGTGGATAATGTCTGCGGGCTGGATGGTGTTGCCGCCCTGCGGGTCATTACCCGCCCTGTAGGTAGTTGCAATGCGGCGCATGGCATAGAGACTATCCCCTGCGTTGGATTGCTGTAGGAGGTATGAGCCGCCGTCTAGGATGACAGCGTTACTACCTGTGGTTCCGCTTACCTTGTGTAGCGCATACTCGTAGGTCTCTGGGTTCTGAGTGATGAGCTTATCGCCGCGCTTGAGGTCACTTAGCTTGTGCATAGTGTGGGTGAGCCTTTCTGTCTATGGGGGTATTGCAACCCCACACTAGGCATTTTACAGGGTCTTAGTGTGGGGTGTCGTTATGCAGGAGGTGGCGAGCCGCCTCTGTGTATTCTTTCTGCATCTGCGGGTGGTGGGTGGCTATGAAGTGTTCTCGCTCCGTAGCCACCCACCACCTATAAATCTTACCTACTCCTATGCTTTCGGGACAGTGAGAGAAACGTCAATGGTGATGGTGTCACCTTCAACGTTCACGTATTGCGCGCTTTCGCGTGCCTTTGTGTAGAAGTCTCGCTCGAAGCGGCGGGCTACTCGCTTGACTCGTTCCGGGTCGCCGTCTACCTTTGCTACCATGCGTGCTCCCTTGCCGTAGGTTTCGCGTCCACCGTCGAGGCTGATAATGTACACGATTTCACCCTCTTCCGGGTAGGTTGCCAGGCTAGTAGAGCTATAGGGACACTTCTTCCACACATCCATGTTAGACAGGTTGCTGTAGCGCGCATTGGCGGTGAAGTGGAGGTTTACTTCTTCTACGTCGTTCGGGTCTACTTCGAGGGGGTTGCCTTGGTGGAGTTCGTGGAACTTTAGGGTGCCGGTCTTTGCTTCTTCGTCTACATCCAGAGTGTAGTCCTTGATGTAGAGATTTCCCTTGGTACCTGCAATAATGAAGTACTGCAAGGCTTCGGGGGTTTCACTGTCTACATAGATGTTTACTAGCTCGTTATCGAAAGCGTCTACGAGAGCAAGTTCGGGGTATGCCACTACTTCGTAAGAGTCATAGTAGCTGTCGTAGTCCTTTTCAGCACTAGCATGCCCATCCAGCTTGATAGCCAGCTTATTGCTGTTGAGGGCTACCTTCCCCACACCGTGCATATAGGAGTAGGAGATGTTGAGGGTGTTAAACACGTCCACATTTCTTCTCTGCTAGAGGGAGCCTGCGATAGCGCCTGCCTGCTTGAACTTCTTGCCTCGAAGCGTAAAGTAGGTGGCGGCTCGGTTAATGAATGCCTGGTCACCCTTATTGCGTGAATCTAGCACCTCTCCAAGCTCTTGCAGGTGTACTTCATAGTGAGCTTCAACGCTAACATATTCGCGTTTGAGTGCTTCGAAGTCGCAATTGTGACATGCCAGCTTTTGGGCAAAGTAGCGGCGTGCGTTAGTCAGGTTGTGTTCCACATCTGACATGACTTCATCAATAGCCCATGCCACATCCCACACACTACGGGGTTCGGGGTTTTTAACGCCATTAACATGCGGGGTGAGCTTCTTTTCAGCTTGTTTACCGCTATTAAGAGCGTCGAGCATGTTGTCCACTCGGACATAGAGCCTATCCATCTGGTCATAGAGGCTCTTAAGCCTGTCCTTGATGCGCTCCGGGGTCAGGTGGCTGTAGTATGCGGTCATGACAAACGCCCTTTCGGTAAGAGAATGATTTCTGCCTTTCCGGTATCCCCGGCGGCTTATATGAATATCATACCACAGAATTACCCCTCTATGCAAGCTGATACGGCATGAGGTGCATCACATGCTTAATTAGGGGGGAATATCTTTCATGGTGTTTACCTATGAGGTCGCATAAAAGCCGCCTACCCTGCCCATGTAAATACAGCACGGCGGGATAGGCGGCTTTCTTACTGTAGACCGCAGGTAATAACATAGGTGGCTATGGCTGAACCCCAAAGGCACTACGTGCTACTTCTTAGGGATTCGCACGCCGTTCTTAATCTCATAGATGGTAAACTGGGCTTCCTTGTCTGCTGGGTCGCTGAGTGTTAGTTTCCAATCGGTAGCATACCCGTCTCGCCATGAAGCGCCTTCGAATAGATGGCGGTTACCATCACCGGGGTTGAGGAACTTAATTCTACCGACCTTCTCACCCGTCTCAGAGTAGATAGTTAAACCGCATTCAGCAGTCCATTTCTCACTAGTGTACTCATAGGCAGAATACGGGTCAATGTGTTCAGTTTTCTTAATCCAGTCGTCGCTGTAGACCTTAGCATACCTGCCTTCGCGGTTAATGCGACCTACAGCTTGAGCGAGAGTATTCTCACCCTTATGCAGGGGTACTTCAACCTTGAGGTCAAGCCCATCGTTACCGAATCTAATTGACAGGTTTTCTGTCATTATTCCTTTACCTTTCCTCTAAGGCGCGCCTAGGTTCCACAGTCTAAAGGGGGTACCTCATTGCGCACGCCTAAAACAACTAGCCCTGAGGGTCTTCCAGGGGTACAATCCCTCCAGAAGCCCCTTAGGGCTATTATACAGCTTATTCGGCGTTGATGATGAGCTTTCCAGCGTTCCAATCGACAGAGTGAACCATTTCGTCCACCTCAACGCTTTCAACGGTACCGTTACCAAGGCGGCGCATTACGGCATCTTCGTCATTGGGGGTTACGTCAAGGTCTACAGTGATAGGCGCTACGTAGTTATCAGTGGATACGTCCATAACAACCATCTCGTCCAGCGCGCGGTAGATAGCAGAGATGATAGCTTCACTACCTTCATTGATAGCGTCGATAATTTCGGTGTTGGGCTCGAAGGTGAGTTCTACGTGTGCCATGATGTGAACCTTTCGGTCTAGGGCGAATGTCTTTGTAGCTTTGAGAGGCAACCCCTCGCTACATTTCCATTATGCCACAGATTAGACGGCTAACGCAAATTGAAAATGGGTGAAGTGAGCCACATAAGGCATAACCACTCTCTAAAGCCACTTACGCCCACACCTGACACTCGTCCACACTCTTACTTTTCACTATTCCTCCCCGATACCCTATGTATCAGTTGAACAAGTGGGACAAGAGCGAAAGTCGAAGCAGAGTTCAGGCAAAGCACAGCAAGCACAGCGGCAATAGTAGGAATACCGTTTACAACCCCAACCCTATGCAGGGTGTCCGTCGCGAAATTGCCAAGGAAGACGAGCCAGACCACATACCCGACGAAAGCCACTGCGTCCCCTAACCCATCATCAACTAAGTTCAAAGCACCATGTATGATGCCCAGCAGTACACCGACAATGATGCCAGGTAGGAAGAATAGCAGGAAGAGCGGGGCTTCAGCAAAGAACTTATAGGGGTCGAGGGAGTTAAAGAAGTCGATAATCAATGGCGTACCCTTTCGTTGGCTACTTATCCGTGGCGACTTCTACCCTACGTAGAAGCTTTGGGATGTTGGTGAAGATGATGGCGACTGCAAAGAATGTGAGAGGTAGGGCGGCAATATTGATGAGAATAGATAGAAGGTGCGGGAATACCCATGCTCCGTCGATGAGACCCTTAGATTGAAACACGGGAGGGAGGTTGCAAACTGCCGCAATGAAGGCGCTGAAAATAGCAATGGCTGAGAGGACTCTCGCTCCACCATCCTTAAAGTTATTATTTTCGTTCGCGCCAGCAAATATGGCGCAAATAACGCAGAGCAGAGTGCCTGCAACTACTCCAGGGGCAACAAACAACACCCAGAAGGGAGCGTCAGCGCATACCTGCTGGAGCATATCGGCAATACTTGCAGTAAGAAGCATGTTAAGAGTTTCCTTTCAGTGTGGGAGATAGCGGCTAACGGCTTGCAGTAGTGTCACCTCTGCAAAGAATCACAGGAAGCAAGTCGCACACCTTGAGTGTCGCCGTTTGGAGGCTCGCATTAGTGACGTAGCACAGTATGTATGCGATAGCCAGGTAGAGACCTGTAAACCCCTTGCGCTCAAAGACCCCTTGAAAACCAAATATTATCAGGTAGAGCATCGCGATACTCAAAACCACGCCCACGGGTCCGTACATTGACTTCCCGTAAACTTTTTTAATGAGCCCACCAATCGCCAAAGCGATAATAGGTGTTGCCACTCCGGGGGTAACAAACAATACCCATAGAGGAGCCTCAACAAGGGGCTCTAAGGGTGCAAAGACAGCGGCGATAGGCATGTTAGGGGCTTTCTTTCTGTGGGTAGCTCTTATCGCTAGTAGCGTCCACTTTGTGTAGTAGTTGGCGGATGTGAGGGGCGGTCATCTCAAGTAGGGCGAATAGGGGGAGTGAAAGAACTAGGCTTGCAACGAGTACGCCCAGGCTCATGTTTAGAACTTCTGTCCCCTCGAATCCCTTTTTCTCAAACACGCCAGGGGCAATTATGAGAACTGCCGCGATGCCTGGAATAAGTGCAAGGGCGCAAGCTATCTCCTCATCCATGACATTAGAAAGCCTGTATCCAATTGAGATTAGGACGGCAAACATGAGCCCAGGGGCGATGAATACCATCCATGTGGGCGCGGTAACTAGCACCTGTGGAACTGCAATTGTTGCAACAGTGAGCATTTCGGGAATCCTTTCCTAGAGGGTGGTTATAGTGGAGTGTCTGTTAGACGTGCTCCTTTAGAGGGCTTGTCGCCCTATAGTCATATGCCCCATTATACCCCATATTTCGACTTGGTGATGAGATGGCACCTCCGAAGGCTTCCATTCGTATCACTCTGTGTTCCACCTCACCTAAATTCAATTTGCATACAGTTTTAAATCTGTGATAGACTATAGATATAAGGCGAGGGAATGAAACCCTAGCCACCAAACCACAAGCTACCATCAAGGAGTCTTAATCATGGCACACGTACCCGGCGAAATCGCACTTGCTCTCCCCAACGAAGAGCCCATCATCTTTGAGTACACCCCTGACGCAATCGTAGGTGCTACCATTGACGACATCCTCAAGGAAGTCAAGGAAAGCACTATCGAGGTAGTCATTGACACCCGCATCACCGAAGAGGGCTTCTGCCTCATCCCGCGAACCAGTGAGGGTCCTGTGGAGGTAAACGGACAGTTTGCCTACGGTGCTGTAACCCTTCCTGAAGAGGATAACGATATTATTCTTCACTTTGCCGAAAAATACTACGTGTCCGGTTTCAGCCCTGAAATTAGCGAAAACCCCGACAAGCCGGGTAGCCTGCTTATCTCTGTGGGCGCTCTCCGCTGGGCGGCATAAGCATAGACCATAAAGAGCCGCCCCTCACATTAAGTGTGATGTGAGGGGCGGCTCTTTGTTGTGCTGTATTGAGCCAAGCGGCATACTGTGCCTATACCTCACCTGTGAAAGATTGGAAAGGTTCCTGAGCTAAACGGACATTGCCAAATCCCTATTCGGTGGCAGTGGCATCAAGAACAGTGAAGGCTTTTCCTGCACGCTTGGCTGGATGACTCTATTTAGGGGGTTACCACTGCTGGTACCAGGTGTTGCCAGACCTTGCTTTGCAGTAGGCGTGGTATTCTTCGTACCGCCAGATAGAGACCTCGCTCACGTGGTAGCGCATTTCAGCCGCCCCTTTACACAAAATGTAACCGGAATCATCAATAGGTGGGTAATTATTGAACCTGTAGACGTATCCCCCGTGGTCGTCCTTGGGTTCACCGTTTACTGTCACAACATACCCAAGGGCGGTGCCGGGGGTGGCACAAATCTTGGGGAGAATCGTCAGGTGGACAATGTCGAAAATGCCGCCTTCACTACCCAATGCGCCACTAGGTGCTTTGAGGGTAAGTGAGCCGTTTACTGCGACTAGTTCCCCTTCTTCGCCGTTGATGAAGCATACGCGGATGCGGTTGGGTGAGCTGGAAGCCGCGCTGACTGTAGCGTCTACGTCAGTTACGGGTGCGTTCTTGAGTGTAAGGTGTACACGTTCGCCTTCGTGGAAGCCTAACAGTAGGTTGCCGTTGTCGGGGTAGCAGAGCTTAATGAAGGTTCGGTGTTCGTGCGTCTCCACAACCCTCTCTCCTACTGAGTAGCCAAGCCCAAACAATGTGTACTGCCACGCGCTAATGTTTTCCAGTAGTCCGACAGTTCCTTCGGGAAGTGTGTTGGAGCCCTGCATCTCTTGGAGAGTTTCTGTGATGGCGCGGAACTGGTCTACGGTCAAAACGTGAGGAGAGTGCTTAGCGACACGATAGAGCGCAGAAGTGGCAATGTCTTCGGTAGGTGCCTCAATAACCTCTAGTACCTGCATGAGGTTGTTGAGGATTTCCGCTGAACTGTATCCAGATTTGAGCAGTGGAACCCACGTATTGAGCGCCACTTCCCACTGGAACGGGTTAGCCCCTTCACTGAGAGTGTCACCCGCAATTTCTGTAGGGTATTCCCACACTGAGGCGCTATCGAGTTCCCAGGTGATGCGCCTGCCGTCTACTGCGGCTGTAGTGATGTATTCGCTGTCTGCTAGTGCGTCGCGATACTCTACGTGATAGTACTCGTAGGTTCGTGAGTTTTCACGTCGGGCAACGAAAGGGTCGCCGCCTAAGGTAGTGCCAGTAGTCGCATAAAGTAGGTCTACATCTAACTTGAGAGTCATGGTGTCATCTTTCTTTACGGTAAACGAAAGCAATTACTGTAACTATACCACAGAATGATAGGGGTAGGTGGGTTCCTGTTTTGCGGCATGAAATAAGCCCTCACCAACACAGGAATATACTTCCTGCAATGGCGAGGGCTTACATCCTCAAATGACAACAGACTTAATTATACCCATGTCCGTACCAGATTGCAACCCCGCCACCGGATAGTTAGTCAATGGGGGGGGGCTTCCTTTCGTGTTGGGCTATTGTGTGGGATGGTTAGTGGCGGTTGATGCGGAGGACTGGCTCTTCTCTGTCTACCCAAATGAACTGCCTAGGCTCGTTGGTCATGGCTGGGTATTCCACCTCTACATGCTCCCAAACGTTCGCTTCCTCGTATGCGTCCTTAGACAGCCCGTGGAGCTTGTGCATGTGATGCCTTGCTGTGCCTCGTTTGGTGAACTTTTCGCCTGCAACCATGTCCGCATACTCTAGCAGTGAAGTGTTGCCTTCTGGGATGGTTAGCATGAGTGGGACACCAGGGTTCTGCTTGTTGGTGTATGCTAGACCTTCGCCGTTTATCGTGGCTGACTCGTCAGATGGGGTGATGGTGAGGTCGCCTATGAGGGTGGAGCCGCCGCCTACCTGAACGTCACCGGCGATAGTTACGTTGCCTTCCAGGTCTGACATTTCGCCTATTTGAGCGCCTGCGGCGACGTGGCAGGTGCCTGTGATGGTTGAGAAGCCGGAAATGATGGTGTCTTTGCCGCCGCCGCCAGTGACTCGCGCTAAGTCGGTTACAGCCGCCGATTCAATTAGCACGCGCCCGCCCTGTGAATCGTGGGTCAGCGGGTCACCTACACGCGCCATGCCGCTTACAGCAGAGCACCCGCTCACAATGGCGGTTTCATCCACGAAAGCACCATCACGCACCTGTGCATCATCGGTTACTTTGCCTAGTACTACGGCATCGCCTTCAACCCAGCAGTCGCCATCTTGAGTTAGGCATTGTTCGCTTGAGATGTATCCGCCAAGCGCTCCTGGCTGGACGACGGGGAAGTGAAGCCCTCTATAGATGGGGCGGAGTGCTTGAACGCGGTATACCGTGTACCCGCCTGGGTATGTGCGAGTATGCGCCGCATCGCGTAGGACGCGGTATTTCTTCTTCCCTGCCAGCATGTTTGCGGCAACGACTGGAACGGTGGAAATGGGGGTTGCAGAAATCATGCGGGGTTCCTTTCAAGAGTGTGAGCGGTACCCAGCAATGATGCGTGGGCGCTCTGATGCTCGTATGACTCCATTTTAGCATGTGGTGAGTTGCATGTCTCCTGCTGACCGCTGAGAATGTTTGTGTTTTGGGTGGGTGATGCCTGCGGGAATGCGAGCGCCCCGCCAGGCTTTTGAGGCTCTGGCGGGGCGCTTCAGGGGCTTTAGGCGGTTACGGTGAAGGTGACCGAGTTTTCTACCTCATCGTACTTCATATTCTCAACCTTGAGGAACTTGTCCTCTGCCTTGGTGAGGAAGCTCTTCTCTTCTTCATCGTTGGTGATGCCGGAGAACATTGCCGCCCATTCGGGGGTGATGCGCTTTCCAGCGGGGTAGAAGACGGCATCCCAAGCCAGGTCGCCATCTACTTCCTCAGTGTGGATGTAAACGCTCTTATCAGAAAGCGTCTCGAAGCCGTTCGGGACTGCGTTGATTGCCTTGAAGCCGTGGATGTTGCCTGCGAGGTTGCCGGTGAACTCGAACTTTGCCATGATTGATAACCTTTCGGTTGATGGGAAACTGTGGCTTATAGCTTTGCGGAAGTTTTCCTCTTCCTCGCTACATTTATAGTCTAACACAGCTTTCAGACCGTATGCAAGTCGAATAGTGGTGAGGTGGTACACACGCATATTCTAGCCGCGCATGGCGCTCGCACATAGCCACCTCACACACGCGCTCGCATGTCCTCTACCAACAACAACCGAAGCACCTCAATGAGCCGCCCCTTAGCTCGCGCGACACTAGCTACCACAACAGATAAAGCATTCCACCCCACCCCTCCTGACCATTGCGAAAGCAGACAGAGAGAGGGGGTAGAGGCTTATAATGCCCCCACCCCCTCAATGGGACTACTTGCCGAACTGCTCGTTGTCGGCTTCAATATCCTTACGGCACTCTTCCAGTCGCCGCGCCAGGCTATCGCTCTTATCGACAGTGTGCAAGGCGAAAGCGAAGTCTTTCGCACTAGCGCCAGCGGCACGCATCTCATTAAGCAGATGCAGAGCATACACGCGGTCACTCATCGCCTCAGAAGCAAGAACATGCAGGCATGCAACGCGGTCAGCCTTACGGCAGTTGCGGGCAAACACAATCGGCTCTACCGGCTCATACGACTCAGCAAGAAACAGCTTAACCTGAGAGTCAAGGTCAGCCTCAGCTACCAACCCATCAGCAAGAGCACGCGCCTCACGCTCAACAGTGGCAAAAGTATTCAGAACTTCCTCTGCACGTTCCATAAGTTCACGAAGCATTATAGGCAACCTTTCGGTAGTAAGTAAATGGTCTGTAGCTATTCCAGAGGCTCCCCTCTCGCTACACCTATAGTCTATCACAGATTTTAAATGCCATACAAGCTGAATATGAGTGAGGTGCAACACACGGCGGCTAATCAGTTCACCCACTAGGTGACACTCACCCAATCAAGAGCAAGAAAAACACAGACATCGCTACCAGCACGCCCAGTAGCAACCACCTCAGAATTAGCGCTCGCAAATCACCTAGTAAACAGCCACAGCCCACCAACCCAGCGAACAGCACCCGTAGACACTCTCGCAGGTCGCATAGAGATGCAAGGGCAGACAGCTAAAGCCGCAAAGCAACCCCCTGTATGAGGGCTACCCTACGGCTTCAGCTTAGAGCACTTCACTCTAGACGGTAGCGAACGTTACGGTCTGCTTAAAGGCAGGAACCCCACCCTCAAAGTTCACAAGAGCCTGACCCTGCGCTACGCGGTTACGCATCACGACCTTAAACTCTTCCACCATACGGCGCATAAGAACATCACTCAGAGCAACCTCACCCTCAATATCGACACTCATAGTCACACGACCAATCAGCCAGCCGTCATCGCCAGGCTCTTTAGCCGGGTTAGTTGCCTGCACCCCATAAGTAACGTGAGCCTCCTCACCTGAATCCCAGGACACGAACTCAAGGTTCATCTCAACCGAAGCCCAAGACTCAATATCACCCATGTGAGCGGTGCTGGTAGCGGTAAAGGGAAGGGTGGTGTAAGTGTAGGGCTTCATCATCTTAACAACGCAGGACATTTGTGCGACTCCTCAAACATGCGTATTGGTCATTGGCTTCATGGGGAACACCCCCGATTGAACAATTTAATTATACCACAGATTCAGACGGGGGCGCAAGCTATAGTGTGTGACTTGCCCCAACAGAAACAAATGATGGGCATGAGCACCCTTTCAAGCACTCACACCCATCACCGCATTTAGCGAAGCAACCAGCAAACAACCACCACTAAGACATAGCCACCCAAGAGAGCGCTCGCCATCAACTACAAGAGGGGGCACCCAAACCTAGTAGCCGGAGGATTCAGCGGCTCCCATATGCTAACCCCCTAGATGGTGAACCCCAGCTCACGATAGAAACCTACCAGCTGTTCACGCAACCACCGGACATACCCGACACTCTTCTCAATATCAAACAGCATATTGGAGGTCACCTCCAACATCCTACCGCGACACCTACCGTAGTCACCAGTCCACTCACCACGCCAAAGCTCATCACGAGCAGGCAAACACTCAGGCTTGCCCTCACCAGCACTGAACATGTCAAGGAAAATGTCACGCAACGCCTCAGGAAGAGAAACGTCCACATACTCACTCAGCTCAAGGTAAGAGTCAATATCCTCAAAAGAACCGACAGGTAGAAGCTTCACAGTATCCACAGACACCCAGAACCGCCGCCCATCGTCCTCGGGAATCCAAGCCCGACCATCGCCAAGCTCAACCCGCAAAGCAGTACCCTCCCTATTCGTGTTGATAACAAGTGCCTGATAGTCACTCACCTCAGCAGAGCCGCCATAAATAACAATCCCAACGTTATAGTCAGCATCTACAACTCTGAAATACTCATACTCACCATCTTGCGCGCCCTCACGCTGGAACTGATACACACCACCACGCCTAAACTCAACACCCGCACGTGTGGTACGGGACTTACCCAAAACAGGCACACTCCAAGACCCATCCTGATACTTCAACCAGCCAGCATGGAAACCCTCAAACGCACGCAGGCACTCCATACGCTTCTCAGCAACCCAAGCGCTCGCCTCAACCAACTCACCCTCAGCCTCCTGAAGGTACCCAAGAACAGTATCAACAGGCTCACAGTCAGACAACGACAATTCAACAGCCTGCCCCTCCATCAACTTACCCAAAGCCCTAACACCATCACCAGGACTAAGCACAGCATCGCCCAAACGACGCAAGCGACGCTCACGGTCAAACCACACCAACGCCTCACCATCAGACACATCAACCCCCAACGGAACCATGCCCTCACCAATAGGAATGTTCGAGTGAACCACACCCCTACCATCAACACCAGACATCGCGAAAGACACATCCTCACGCGAACGCTCCATGACAACAGTCTGCACATGCAGAACACCCACACTAGTGGACACAACATCACCAGGAAAAACAGACATCAACAAAACTCCCTTTCAAGAAACTCAATGAAGCAGGCAGAACACCCACCCACAAAAGACAGAGAAATGATAGAGAAAGGGGTGGGCACCCAAACAAGAACAACCCACCCCTCCACTACAAGCAGACAGCGCTAACCAAACACACGCTCACGCGCATAAGAAACCACATCATCCACAGCGTCCAAAATCTCCAAAGCCAGCGCCTCATCATCCTTAGCAACAGCCTCAGCCCAACCGGGAGCAAAAGAAGACGCAAGGTTACGCAACTCATTGTACGACCACTGCAAGCGACGCTCTTTCTCATCCACCCCATCCCACACACTAGGGTTAGCAGACGAAGCGCTCGCATCAAACATCGCCACATCCAAAACAGCCGCCTTCACAAAACTACCCGTACCAAACATCACACCAAGCTCAGACAAAGCACACACCAACCGAGCATAAGTGTTCTTAGCCCTAACCTGAATCTCAACACTAAAAGCCATAACTAACAATCCCTCCAAAGGAACAAGATAAAGAATAACGACAGGTAACGATTACCCGCCATATGATTACCCTATAACTATACCACAGAAAACAGGTGACACACAAGCTATCTACCACACCCACACCAGAAACAGGGGTACGCAGACAACAGAAATAGAGGCACATACACAATGGGTGCAACACCCCCCCCTAAACCACCCACAAGAGACAACTTGTCACACCCACACCCTGCCACCAATCCACCAAAACGCGCTCGCACCCACACCACAACCCTAAAACAACCCCTAGAGGTTGATTTTCAACCCCTAAAAATGGAAATCTGCACCGAAGTGCATAACGCACTGACAAGGGCAAATAATAGGTTCCCCCACATACCGAAACACCCCCAAAACCACCCCGCACCAAACGCACCCCGCACCGCCACCAAAAACCCCGAAAAACAGCCAAACACACCCCGCACCACCCCACCCAAGCACCCAAAACGCCACCACAGACCCCAAAACACCACGAAACCCACCCCAAAAACAACCTATAGAGGTTGATTTTCAACCCCCAAACAGCCGCCCAACCCGAAAAACACAAAACGCACTGACAAGGGCAAACATTACCCTCCCCTACATACCGAAACACCCTCAAACCCACCCCGCCACGAACACACCGAAAAGAAAACGAAAAACAAGGGCGAAAAAGAAAAAAGGGACACCCCACCGCGTGAGCAACGTGACCCACACCACACCCGGCACCCCCGCCCGCCACCTCGCCACCTACCACTACCCACCCATCCCTACACTTACCGCCTCTACCCCCACCGTCCTACTACTATCCGTATCCCTGTGCATCATTACGTCACCCGTCTAGTTAGTGCCCCTACCGTCCCTCTAGCTTGTTACTGTATCTAGCCTTATCGTTTACCTTTACTGCCTGGTGTGTGTCCCTTGTGTTTCTAGCTTGTGTGTCTGTTATGGTGGTGTGTCTCTCTTTCTCGCCCTCTCTCTGTGTGTGTGGTCTCTTGGTTGCTGTGTTCTTCTTTCTTGGGTATGTGTGTTCCTGGTCTCTTTCTTCTATGTGTCTCTCTACGTGTGCCGTGTGTCTCTTATGTGTCTTGGCGGTCTGTTGGTTGTTTATGGTTGGTTGCCTTTCCTGCGTTGTTCCCTTGAGTGTGTCTGTGTCTGCTTTCTTTACTGGCTTGGTTGTGTTGTTGTTTAGGGTTGTTGGTGGTCTATGTGTCTTTTATGTGTGCCGCCTATTGTTCTTCTCTGTGTGTGGTTCGTATGTCTGTGTGTGCCGGGTGTCTCTTATGTCTGCGTGTTTTGTTCTTCTTCTTTTTCGTTTTTCTTTTGTGTTTTTGTGTGTGTGCCCAGGTTCTGTGTGTGGTTCTGGGTTTGTGGCGGTTTGTTTTTTGGGGGTTGCTTGGTGGGGTGGGGTTTGGGGTTG
>QWCF01000073.1_pt1 | contig 47797 bp, 55 predicted proteins | sample 1972521 | NCBI WGS metagenome assembly QWCF01 (sample SAMN09866715, study PRJNA288562) | Human oral metagenome isolate term4_saliva, whole genome shotgun sequencing...
GGTCACGATACGAGTAGTACAAATAGAACCAGGGCCAATACCTACTTTCACAGCACTTGCACCTGCATCTGCTAATGCGATTGCACCTTCAGCGGTTGCCACGTTACCTGCCACGATTGGAAGATTAGGGTATTTCGCGCGGGTTTCACGCACGCGTTGTAACACGCCTTCAGAGTGACCATGTGAAGAGTCGATTAACAATACATCTACACCTGCTTTCACTAATGCATCAATACGTTCTTCGTTACCTGGGGCAGCACCGACAGCCGCACCGACACGTAAACGACCGAATTCATCTTTACATGCATTTGGTTTTTGCTCCGCTTTTTGGAAGTCCTTCACGGTGATCATTCCTTTGAGCTTGAAGCTATCGTCCACCATTAACACTTTTTCTACGCGGTGTTCGTGCATAAGAGCCAAGATTTCATCACGGCTTGTGCCTTCTTTTACCGTCACTAAGCGGTTTTTTTTCGTCATCACTTGCGAAACGGTTTTGCTTAAATCTTTTACGAAACGCGTATCGCGACCAGTAATGATACCGATTAAGTTATTTTCGCTATCTACGACAGGGTAGCCTGCGAAGCCGTTTTTCTTCACCAGTTCTGCTAATTCTGCAAGGGATAAATCAGGTGAAACGGTGACAGGTTCAGACACAATACCGCTCTCAAATTTTTTCACTTTACGCACGCGATCTGCTTGGCGTTCAATGGTCATATTTTTGTGGATAAAACCGATACCGCCTTCTTGAGCTAGAGAGATTGCCAATTTGGTTTCTGTTACGGTATCCATTGCCGCAGAAAGCATTGGGATATTTAAGCGAATTTCTTTAGTGAGTTGGGTGGAAAGGTTGGCAGTGTTTGGAAGCACGGTAGAGTGTGCAGGGACGAGTAGAACATCATCGAAGGTAAGGGCTTCTTGTTTGATTCGTAAAGACATTTGCAATAGTTCCTTAATAAAATAAAAATTGTGCCAGAAATTATTGCGGGCGAATTATACAGGGCTTTTCTGCTCCTGTAAATCATAAAAATGCAGAATTAAGCAATCGTTTGCCAGTTCTCTAATGCTTAGGGAAAATGCGTAGAAAAATTGTTTAAAGAATGTAATAACTATTAAAGAAATCAACTTATTTACTTGAATAGCGATAAATAGTCCTTATTATGTTACACTAAGAAATTAACAGACAGCGTTTTATAGAGAATAAGGCAGAATGGGAAGAAAACGTAGTGCCAGCTCGTCACGTTGGTTGGCGGAGCACTTTAAAGATCAATTTGTGCAGAAGGCACATAAGCAGAAACTACGCTCGCGGGCGTATTTCAAATTAGATGAAATTCAAAAAACAGACCGCTTGTTTAAACCAGGAATGACCGTGGTGGATTTAGGTGCAGCACCAGGTGGGTGGTCTCAATACGCTGTCACGCAGATTGGCGAAAAAGGGCGTATTATTGCCTGTGATATTTTAGATATGAATCCAATTGTTGGGGTAGATTTCTTACAAGGTGATTTCCGTGAAGAGAGCGTGTTAAATGCACTGCTTGAGCGTGTAGGTGATGATATGGTGAATGTGGTAATGTCGGATATGGCACCGAATTTCAGCGGAATGCCATCGGTGGATATTCCACGTGCAATGTATTTGGTAGAATTGGCATTAGATATGTGTCGCCAAGTGCTGGCACCCAAAGGTAGCTTTGTGGTCAAAGTATTCCAAGGTGAAGGTTTTGACGAATATTTGCGTGATATTCGAGCGATGTTTAGTACCGTAAAAGTCCGTAAACCAGAGGCTTCGCGTGATCGTTCACGAGAAGTTTATATTGTGGCAACTGGCTATAAAGGCTAATCTTCATTTTTTATTTTTCTAGTTATTTCTAGTAGTGTAGGGGCTTAATCTTGAACGATTTTGTGAAAAATATCATCCTTTGGGTAGTGGTTGCGATTGTGTTGATGACTGCCTTTGAAGGTTTCAATTCAAACTTTGGCAATAATGCCAATAATTCGGTGGCATATTCGACTTTCCTAAATGATATTCGTACGAATACATTAAAAGATGTAGATATGACGAGCAACAGTGAAACGATTAACGTGACCAAAAAAGATGGCACAAAATATCAAACTGTGATGCCAATGTATGACCGTGATTTGTTAGCTGATTTATCTAAAACAGATGCAACGGTAACAGGTCAGCCAGAAGAACGCCGCGGATTATTAACGCAAATCTTAATTTCGTGGTTCCCAATGTTGCTTTTAATTGGCTTCTATGCGTTCTATATGCGTCAAATGCAAGGCGGTGGCGGTAAAGGTGCATTTAGCTTTGGTAAGAGCAAGGCGAAAATGCTGACTGCAGATCAAGTTAAAACCACTTTTGCAGATGTTGCAGGTTGTGATGAAGCGAAAGAAGAAGTAGGTGAAGTAGTCGATTTCTTGCGTGATCCAAGCAAATTCCAAAAATTGGGCGGGCGTATTCCCAAAGGGATCTTGATGGTTGGTCCACCTGGAACAGGTAAAACCTTGCTAGCGAAAGCGATTGCGGGCGAAGCCAAAGTGCCATTCTTTACAATGGCTGGTTCCGACTTTGTGGAAATGTTTGTCGGTGTAGGTGCTTCTCGTGTGCGTGATCTTTTCGATCAAGCGAAGAAAAACGCCCCTTGTATTATCTTTATTGATGAAATTGATGCGGTCGGTCGTAAGCGTGGTGGTGCAGGCTTCAGCGGTGGGCACGATGAACGCGAACAAACCTTAAACCAAATGTTAGTGGAAATGGACGGTTTTGAAGGTTCAGAAGGTGTGATTATTATTGCAGCAACTAACCGTGCGGATGTATTAGATGACGCATTAACCCGTCCTGGTCGTTTCGATCGCCAAGTAACTGTTGATTTGCCAAACGTAAAAGGGCGTGAGCAAATTTTGCAAGTTCACTTGAAAAAAGTACCGCTTGCAGAGGGCGTGGATGCAATGCAAATTGCACGTGGTACACCAGGTTATTCGGGTGCACAATTAGCGAACTTAGTAAACGAAGCTGCGTTATTTGCCGCACGTAAAAATCACCGAGTAGTAACGATGGAAGATTTCGAGCAAGCCCGTGATAAAATCAATATGGGACCAGAACGCCGTTCTAACACGATGACGGAAAAAGAGATCATCAATACAGCATACCACGAAGCAGGGCACGTTATCGTAGGTTACTTAATGCCAGAACACGATCCGCTTAATAAAGTGACTATCGTGCCACGTGGTCAAGCATTAGGCTTTGCCCAATTCTTGCCAGAAGGCGACCGCGTAAGTGAAACGTTCACTAAGTTAGAAAGCCAGCTTTCTACCTTATTTGCTGGTCGTATTGCGGAAGGCCTGATTTTCGGTGAAGATAAAATTACCACAGGGGCTTCATCTGATATTCATCGCGCCACCCAAATTGCACGTGCGATGGTGACCCAATGGGGCTTTTCGAAAGAGCTTGGTCCAATTTTCTATCAAAATGAAGATGGTATGGGCGCAATCAAAGGTGTTTCAGAAGAGTCGCAAAAATTGATTGATACGGAAATGCGTAAGATCATTGACCGTAACTACAACCGTGCGAAACAAACACTAGAAGATAATATGGACATCTTGCACGCAATGAAAGATGCCTTATTGAAATATGAAACACTTGATCGAAAACAGATTGATGACTTAATGGCACGCCGTCCAGTGGGAGAGCCATCAGGTTGGAATGATAAATCAACACAAGGCCCATCACAAAATAATAAAACAGAAACGACAGAAAAACCTGTTCGAACAGATTTAGAAAGTGATCCAAAAGAAGGGGATATGGCAGATAATTCATAATTCTTCTTTAAATTTCGTAAGCCAGAAATAGTGATATTTCTGGCTTACTTTTTGCCTATATTATATATTGGGCATTTTTGGGCAGTAATTGACAATCTCATTTTACTCGATAAAATAGGTTGCTTGGAATTGTAAATTATTCGCAATTCCATTCTTTTATTTAGGAAGCAGAATGAATTGGCAAACAGAATTAAATAACAGCTTTTCTTGGTTAATGAGTGCGTTGGTTTTCCTTTTAGTAGGATTATCCATCGCACTCTCTTTTTTGCGTAAAACAAAATTTGGCAAGCAATTTTGGCGAGTAGCACAGCCTGCTTGGACAGTAAGTCATAAAGGGAAAACCTTAGGGCTGATTATTTTGATCTTGCTTTTTGTGCTGCTAGAAGTACGAATCAGCGTGCTCAACACCTATTTCTACAACGGCTTGTATAAATCTTTACAAGATAAAGCGGTCGATGCTTTCTGGTTTTTTGCGGGTATTAACGCCTTACTTGTGTTGGTTAAAATTACCCATTCCATCGTGAACTATCTGATCACGCAGGCCTTTGAAATTAAATGGCTTGAAAAATTGAATGCAGAAATGCTTAATCGTTGGCTCGATCATAAAAATTACTATCTCCTTCGTTACCAGAAAGAACTGCCCGATAATATCGACCAACGTATCGAACAAGATGCTTCAGCCTTTATTTCTGGTACGGTTTCAGCGGTAAAAGGCGTACTCAATGCGATTGTTGCGACCATTGAATTTACCATTATTTTATGGGGATTGTCAGGGGTATTGATGCTGTTTGGCTTGGAAATTTCAAAAGGTGTTGTCTTTTTTATCTATATTTTTATTCTTGTTGCAACCGCTCTTTCAGTTTGGATCGGTCGTCCACTGATTCGTTTGAATTTTAATAAAGAGAAGTTGCAAGGGGATTACCGTTATTCGCTTATTCGCGTGCGTGAAAATGCGGAAAGTATCGCTTTTTATTCGGGCGAAGAAAAAGAGCGAAGACATTTGCACGAGCGATTCAACTTTATAATTCAAAATCGCTGGGAGATTGTACGAAGAATGTTAGGGTTAGACGGCTTTAATACGGGCGTAACCCAAACAGCGATGATTTTACCGTTAATGTTACAAGCTCCTCGATTTTTTGCTGGGCAGGCAACACTTGGTGATATGCATCAAACTGTGCAATCTTTTAACCGTTTGATGCGTGCCCTGTCGTTCTTCCGTTTGTTTTATGAAGAATTTACGCTCTATCAGGCAAGACTAAACCGTCTGTACGGTTTCTTTACCACACTTGATCATTTGGATAGCCTTCCGAGCCAGCCAACTTATCCTTGTACAAAAGGGTTTTACTTACGTGACTTTGGAATCAAGGATGCAAGCGGTCAAATATTGCTTTCAAATATCAATATTGAACTGCAGGCAGGCGATGCGTTGTTAATTCAAGGGGCTTCTGGTGCCGGAAAAACCACATTGTTAAAAGCCTTAGCGGGAATTTATCCATTTGAGACTTTTGGTGTGGCAGAGCAGGCTTGTTTAGATAAGCCACTGTTTTTACCGCAACGCCCTTATATGCCAGAGGGAACATTGCGTGAGGCAATTTGTTATCCAAATTTGAAGGTCACTGATTTTGAAATTCGCCAGGCAATGGAAGTCTGTTCATTGGATAAATATACTAATGCATTAGATGTGGATATGGATTGGCAAGCTACGCTCTCACCAGGGGAGTTACAACGTGTTGCTTTTGTTCGTATCGTGTTGGCAAAACCACAATTGATTTTCTTAGATGAAACGACATCAGCATTAGATGAACCAACGGAGGCAATGTTATATCTCACAATTAAACATTGGTTGCCAAAGAGTATTATTATCAGCGTGGGGCATCGTTGCACGCTTCAGCAGTTCCATAATAAGCAGATAACCTTAGGTAAACCACGCTTTGAATGTGCGTATAGCTAATTTATTTGCAAGCGGTTAAATTTTTTCGACCGCTTGCAAATTATGCTAGATTTTCGCCGTTTTTTTTGACATAATACACCCCGTTTTTTGTCTATTTTTAGATGGAAAACGGATTTTATTTTTAACACTAAAACACACATCTATCATCAAACTGGAAATTGGGGTGCTACTTTGTGGTCGGTTTTCTAGGATAGATGGAGGCTGAACCCCGTCTTGTCTTTCATAAGTGGCAAGGCAAACAACTTTAAAGGAAAATTCTTATGGCACAAGTTTCTATGCGCGATATGCTTAACGCAGGCGTTCACTACGGTCACCAAACTCGTTACTGGAATCCAAAAATGAAACCATTCATTTTCGGTGCTCGTAATGGTGTTCATATCGTAAACCTTGAAAAAACATTACCATTATTCAACGAAGCATTAGCAGAATTAACTCGCATTGCAAGCAACAACGGTAAAGTATTATTCGTAGGTACAAAACGTGCAGCGTCTGAAGCAGTTAAAGCCGCAGCAGTAGATTGCCAACAATTCTACGTAAACCACCGTTGGTTAGGTGGTATGTTGACTAACTGGAAAACAGTACGTCAATCAATCAAACGTTTAAAAGATTTAGAAGCTCAAACTCAAGACGGTACTTTTGACAAAATCACTAAAAAAGAAGCGTTAATGCGTACTCGTGAGTTAGAAAAATTAGAGTTAAGCTTAGGCGGTATCAAAAACATGAACGGCTTACCAGATGCGATTTTCGTAATCGGTGCTGACCATGAACACATCGCTATTAAAGAAGCAAACAACTTAGGTATCCCTGTATTTGCTATCGTTGATACTAACTCTACACCAGATGGCGTAAACTACATCATCCCAGGTAACGATGACGCAACTCGTGCGATCCAACTTTACTTAGATTCAGCAGTAGCTGCAATCAAAGAAGGCAAAGGTTCAAACGTTGAAGCTGAATTAGCAGCAGACGCAGAATAATCGTTATTTTGAAATAAGGCATAGCCCTTAAATCATCTGAGAGCAGGGGCTGAAAAGTAATCCCTGCTTTCTCTTATCTAAAATTCATTTCTGAGGAATAGTAAAATGGCTGAGATCACAGCATCATTAGTAAAAGAACTTCGTGAACGTACTGGCGCAGGTATGATGGAATGTAAAAAAGCGTTAGTTGAAGCGAACGGTGATATCGAATTAGCGATCGACAACATGCGTAAATCTGGTCAAGCTAAAGCAGCTAAAAAAGCAGGTAACACTGCAGCTGAAGGCGTTATCTTAGCACGCGTTGCTAACGGTTTCGGTGTTTTAGTTGAAATGAACTGCCAAACTGACTTCGTAGCAAAAGATGCAGGTTTCGTCGGTTTAGCGAACGAAGTTGCAGACTACGCAGTAGCAAACAAAGATATCTCAATCGAAGAATTAGCAGCGAAATTCGAAGAACAACGTGTTGCATTAGTAGCTAAAATCGGTGAAAACATGACTATCCGTCGTGTTCAATACTTAGATGGCCAAGTAATTGCTCAATACTTACACGGTGCGAAAATCGGTGTATTAGTGGCTGGCGAAGGCTCTGAAGAAGAATTACGTAAAGTAGCAATGCACGTTGCAGCTTCTAAACCTGAATTCGTAAACCCAGAAGATGTTTCAGCAGATGTGGTTGAACACGAACGTCAAATCCAAATCGACATCGCAATCAACTCAGGTAAACCAAAAGAAATTGCTGAGAAAATGGTTGAAGGCCGTATGAAGAAATTCACTGGTGAAGTTTCATTAACTGGCCAAGCATTCGTAATGGATCCTTCACAAACTGTAGGTGACTACTTAAAATCAGTGAATACTAAAGTAACTAACTTCATTCGTTTAGAAGTGGGTGAAGGTATTGAGAAGAAAGAAGAAGATTTCGCAGCAGAAGTGGCGAAAATCACTGGCGGTAACGCTTAATTCTTTCTCTTATGAGAACTAAAAAAAGCAGGCTTTATGCCTGCTTTTTTGTTATGGTATTAAGGCTCCTCTATGGCTAGTACGTAAAAAAGACGAACTTTGGAAATTACAAAGTCCGCCTAAATTTTTACCGCTTGAATGAAGTCAAACAATTAGAAGTTCGCATTACGCGGTGCACGAGGGAATGGAATCACTTCACGAATGTTTTGTAAGCCTGTTACGTACACAATTAAACGCTCGAAACCTAAACCGAAGCCAGAGTGTGGTACGGTACCGTATTTGCGAAGATCACGATACCACCAGTAATCTTCTGGATTTAAGCCCATTTCAACCATACGTGCATCTAACACGTCTAAACGCTCTTCACGTTGTGAACCACCGATGATTTCACCAATTCCTGGTGCTAGAACGTCCATTGCCGCCACAGTTTTGCCGTCATCATTTAAACGCATATAGAATGCTTTGATGTCTTTTGGATAGTTTTTCACCACTACTGGCGATTTGAAGTACTCTTCCGCCAAGAAACGTTCGTGTTCAGAAGAGAGGTCGATACCCCAAGAAACTGGGAATTCAAACTCTTTGCCTGATTTTAATAAGATCTCAATCGCATCGGTATAATCTACTTGTGCAAATGGTGAAGCGATAAAGTTTTCAAGACGAGTAATGACATCTTTGTCGATATGTTTTACGAAGAATGCCATATCATCTGGACGTTCTGCTAATACTGCTTTAAACACATATTTCAACATATCTTCCGCTAATTTTGCGTTATCTGCTAAGGTGGCGAACGCAAATTCAGGCTCAACCATCCAGAACTCTGCTAAGTGGCGAGTGGTGTTTGAGTTTTCTGCACGGAAAGTTGGGCCAAATGTATAAACTTTACTCAATGCACACGCATAAGTTTCGCCGTTTAATTGACCTGATACAGTTAAGAAAGATTCTTTACCGAAGAAATCTTGGCTGAAATCCACTTTACCTTCATCTGTGCGTGGTAAGTTCTCAAGATCTAAAGTCGAAACACGGAACATTTCGCCCGCACCTTCTGTATCAGAAGCAGTAATTAACGGGGTAGCCACCCAGTAGAAGCCTTGTTCATGGAAGAAACGGTGAATCGCTTGCGCTAAGCAGTGACGAACACGGGCAACCGCGCCGATTAAGTTTGTACGTGGACGAAGGTGTGCTACTTCGCGTAAATATTCGATAGAGTGGCGTTTTGCTGCCATTGGGTAAGTATCTGGATCTTCCACCCAACCCACTACTTCAACATTGGTAGCTTGTAATTCAACCGCTTGACCTTCAGCAGGCGATTCTACAATTTTACCGGTTACGATCACAGAGCAACCTGCGGTTAAACGTAACACTTCATCTTGATAATTCGCTAAATCGTTATTGATGATTGCTTGAATTGGATCGAAACAAGAACCGTCATATACGGCTAAGAATGACAAACCTGCTTTTGAATCGCGACGGGTACGCACCCAACCGCGTACAGAAATTTCTTCTCCTACGGCAACTTTTCCTGAAAGAATTTCTGAAATTGATGGAAATTTAGACATTGAATACCTCAAAATTATTTTGATCAATTTTTAATAAAAAATCGTTGCCTATTTTACAAGAAATTCCGCAATGAATGGGGGATTTTTTACATTTTCTTACAAAAATGCTAGAAATTTGATCGAATTAGATAGAAAATTTCGCTATTCGTTTTATGTTAAAGCCTAAATTCTTCTCATTATGGTAGTCACGAATATGATGACCCAGCATCTAAAATCCTTTATCACAAAATTTCGTCGGGGATTGCATAAAAAACTTCGTCAGACGAACCGTATTTCACGCAAAAGTATTGAGTTTGCTTGTCTGCTTATCGGGGCGAGTTTTGTTTCACTTTCGGCATTAGGTTTTGCCAAATTAGCCGAACTTGGTTTGCATTGGAATAGCGTTTGGACAGCAAAATATCCGTTGGCGGCTTGGTTTGTTTTACCGCTTGGAATGGCGTTACTGGCGTGGTTTACTGCAAAATATACACCTTATGTATCGGGCAGTGGTATTCCGCAAGTGATTGCCTCAATGAGCCTGCCACACGGTTCACTTAAAAGTCGATTAGTGACTTTGGGGCAGACGATTTGGAAAATTCCGCTTACTTTTCTGGCAATGTTAATTGGGGCATCGGTGGGGCGTGAAGGCCCTTCAGTACAAGTGGGTGCTGCAGTAATGCTGGCTTGGGGGAATTGTTGCCATAAGCACGGCTACGCATTCAAAGGTTTAACGGCAAACGAGCTGATGGCTGCAGGCGCGGGCGGTGGTTTGGCAGCGGCATTTAATGCACCGCTTGCAGGCGTGATTTTTGCGATTGAAGAATTAGGTCGAGGAATGGTGCTCCGTTGGGGTAGACGTGTTGTACTTGGTGTGTTGGCGTCGGGTTTTATTTTGGTGGCGATTGAAGGAAATAATCCCTATTTTCCACAATATCAAGGAGCGACAACCGTGCCTAAAATGATTTTATGGGTTGCATTGTGCGGTGTGATTTGTGGCATTTTAGGAGGATTATTCGCCCGCTTGTTGGCAAAAGGCGTAGCGAGTGTTTCGCCTGCTAAGATTCGCGGTTGGGTTCGTCGTCATCCAATTTATATGGCGTTAATGCTGGGGCTTATTCTTGCAGGATTAGGGAGTTACACATCAGGGCAAACTTACGGTACGGGCTATGAGGTCGTGAGTCGAGCATTGAATGGAGAAGTAATAGACCCGCAAGCGGTTGGAATTGCTAAACTTTTTGCAACGGTAACAACCTATTGGACAGGCATTGCAGGCGGGATTTTCACACCATCTTTAACTGTTGGTGCAGGCATTGGGGCGGAAATTGCAACGCTTACAGGTGGGATTGTCGATCAGCGTTTGCTGGTGTTGCTCTGTATGGCGGCTTTTCTTGCAGGCGGAACGCAATCGCCAATTACTGCCAGTGTCGTTGTGATGGAAATGACAGGAAGTCAGCCCGTATTGTTTTGGGTATTGGTTGGTAGCCTCATCGCTTCAATGGTCTCTCGTTATTTCTGCCCGAAACCGTTCTATCACTCCGCGGCAGGACGTTTCCGACAACGCGTGCAAGAAGAAGCGAAAGAACAAAAATATTGTTGATGAAACAACTAAGTATGCCGCATTTAAAAATTTTTTACATTTTTTGAAAAAAGAGTGAACTTTATAAAAATGGCTTAGTCAGATAAATCGCTAACTGATTGAAATTATCAGCAAAGTTTTTTTCATTTTCTTAATAAGACCTCCGCCCGTTTTCATTTTTTGATTACGGGCTTTTTTTTGCGTATTTCATCGTGATTTCAATATGTTACAATAATGCCAATTATTTTAAGCAAGTTACATTCTATGAACAAAAACCAAACCTTCTTTTTCTACGATTACGAGAGTTTTGGCGTTAATCCTGCCTCGGATCGTCCCGCCCAATTTGCAGGTATTCGTACCGATAGCGACTTTAACATCATTGGCGAGCCTGTGATGTTCTATTGTAAACAAACGCCTGATTATCTGCCTGCCCCTGAAGCAGTTATGGTAACGGGGATTTTGCCTCAACAATGCAATGCTGAAGGTTTATCTGAGCCTGAATTTTCGGCAAAAATTCACGCTGAATTTAGCCAACCTAATACTTGCGTAATTGGGTATAACAATATCCGTTATGATGATGAAATGACGCGTTATACCTTCTTTCGCAATTTTTTTGATCCTTATGAATACAGCTACAAAAATGGCAATTCGCGTTGGGATTTGTTAGATGTGGTACGTGCTTGTTATGCGTTACGCCCAGATGGAATCAATTGGGTAACAGATGAAGAGGGCATCCCTAATTTCAAATTGGAAAACCTTACCAAAGCGAATGGGATTGAGCACGAAAATGCCCACGATGCGATGGCGGATGTGTATGCAACCATAGCAATGACGAAATTGCTCAAAGAGAAACAGCCGAAATTGTTTGATTATTTCTTTGAACATCGTGGCAAAAAAGAAGTGGAAAGCTTGATAGATACAGGTGAAATGACTCCGCTTGTACACGTTTCTGGTATGCTTGGCAATTATCGTGGCAATACTGCGTGGGTTGTGCCGATTGAGTGGCATCTAACTAATAAAAATGCCGTTATTGTGTGCGATTTATCGGGCGATATTCAAAGCTTGCTCAATGATGATTCACAAGCACTCAAAACTCGCCTTTATACCAAGCGTGAAAATTTAGCTGAAGGCGAATTGCCTGTGCCGTTGAAATTAGTGCATATCAACAAATGCCCGATTTTAGCTCCTGCAAAAGTACTTTTACCTGAAAATGCCGAACGTTTAGGCATCGATCGTGAACTTTGCTTGCAAAATTTAAAAGCGTTAAAACAGCATAAAAGTTTATTACGCCAAAAAGTGAGCGAAATTTTTAGCGATGAACGCGCTTTTGCACCAAGTGAGAATGTGGAAACCACGCTTTATGATGGTTTTTTCTCGCCAGCAGATAAAAATAATATGGCGATTTTACGTACACTTAAGCCCGAAGAGTTAGCGCATCATGGCTTGAAATTTGCCGATCCGCGTGTGGAACAATTGTTATTCCATTATCGTGCTCGCCATTATCCTGAAACCTTAACCCGAGCAGAGCAAGTTAAATGGCAGAAATATTGCAATCAGCAGATTGATGCCAAAGCAGAGCAGTTCGCCCAATCAATCGAAACGTTATCTCAAACTTATCACGATGACCCAGAAAAACTGCAATGGCTTGAGCAACTGATGGCTTATGCTGAAGACATTTCAGAAGCAAAACCTGTCTATGTACAGGGAGAAACCATGCAACCGCATTTGGTGGATAATTTAAATAAAGTTGCTGAACAAGCAATGAGTAAGGAAGAGAAGTTAAAGCAGCTTAAGGCGTTGATTAAGTAGCAAAATAGCAAGGGCGTGAATTTGATTTCACGCCCTTTCTTTTAATGATGCACTGCAATAAACATCGCGAGCATAAAACTCACAACAGAAAGCAAGTAGAATTTGATGGAATATGGCTGACCTTTCTTAAAGGCTTTTGCTGCAAAAATGATATAAAGCATGATAAATAAGAATTTGCCAAGCAGCCAACTTAATTCAGAGAAAGTGTAAACACCTTCAGAAGTGTACGCATAAACCACCGTTGCACCACTTAACAACAACAAAGTGTCGATAATATGTGGGGAGATTTTTAAGATTTTATATTGTCGCCAGTCGATTTGTCTTGCGCTTAACGCCCCACGCGTTAAAAGCAAAATCAGGCTTAAATAAGCAAAGCCAGCGTGGCTATGAACAAGTTTTGGTAAGATGTCGAGCATTATGCCTCCGCAATTTCAGTTTTTAAGTATTGGAAAATATCACGATACGCTTTCGGCGGTTTATTCGCCTCTTTCTCTTTTTGCGCTGAGCGGATCAAGTTGCGTAAATGTTGGCGATCCAAATGAGGGTATTCATCCATTAAATGATTTAACAAGCTGTCGCCCATCGCAATAAGTTGATCACGTACAAGTTCTAGTTTGTGTAACAAAGCCTGCTGTTGGTTGTGGCGATTTTTAACTTTATCCAATGCTTCTTGGATTGGCTCAGGATCGCGGTTGCGTAAAAGTTTGCCGATAAACTGAATTTGGCGGCGGCGCGCTTCCAGCCTAAAACTTTGTGCTTGGCGAACCGCGTCTTTTAAATCTTCATCGAGTGGGATTTTTTCTAAATTTTGCGGGGTGAGCTCAATCAATTCCGCACCTAATTTTTTCAATTGCTCTGAATCGCGTTTAATTTCACTTTTACTGACCCAGATGATTTCCTCTTCTTCATCCGTCCAGTCGATTTCATTATGACGTTTTTTAGCCATTACATCTCCATTATCGCCCGTTCGGGCAGTTAAAATGGCGTTATTTTATCAGAGTTTTCAGGTAGAATATACGCCATTCCATTCATACAAGGTAAAACTATGTCTTTTATCACCAAACAAGAATTACAAACCCAAGAACAAGAACTCCGTCAAGCGGTCGAATTTGCCTTAAATTTTGTGAAAAAAGCAGGGGCAGAAGCCGAAGTCGGTGTCACCAAAGTGGCGGGGCTTTCTGTTTCTAGCCGTTTGGAACAGGTTGAAAATATCGAATTTAACAACGATGGCTCGCTTGGTATTTCGGTCTATTTAGGCAAACGCAAGGGCAATGCTTCGACTTCAGATTTACAACCCCAATCTATTCAACGAGCGGTCGAATCTGCATTAGCGATTGCAAAATACACTTCAGAAGATGAGTGTGCAGGCTTGGCAGATAAAGAATTGATGGCATTTGATGCACCTGATTTAGAGCTCTATCACCAAGCAGATTTATCGGTAGACCAAGCGTTAGCCTTAGCGATTGAAGCGGAAAATGCCGCGCTTAATGCAGATGAACAAATCGTCAATAGCGAAGGCGCAACGTTTAATTCACACAGCGGCGTTCGCATGTATGGTAATACGCACGGAATGTTGCAAAGCAACCTCTCTAGCCGTTATTCTCTTTCGTGTAGCGTGATTGCCGCTCACGGCGAACAGCTTGAGCGTGATTATGAATACACCATTTCACGTGAGTTTGATAAGTTACAAGCGCCACAATGGGTAGGGCAGCAAGCGGCATTTAAAGCGGTTGATCGCCTTAATCCGCAAAAGCTCAAAACATGCGAAGTGCCTGTGATTTATTACAACGATGTCGCAACAGGCTTAATCGGGCATTTAGCTGGAGCAATCAGTGGTGGGGCGTTGTATCGCAAATCGAGCTTCTTACTCGATCACTTAGGCAAACAAGTGTTACCTGATTGGTTCGAAATTTCTGAACGTCCTCATTTATTGCGTCAGCTTGCTTCAACCGCATTCGACAGCGAAGGGGTAAGAACGCAAAACCGCGAAATTATTAGAGATGGTGTGTTGCAAACCTATTTAATGACCAGCTATTCAGCCCGCAAAATGGGCTTTAAAAGCACAGGGCACGCGGGCGGCATTCACAACTGGCTTGTTAAACCAAACCGCACAGGTGGCTTGGATACGCTTTTAAAAGAGATGGATACGGGCTTGCTTTTAACCGAATTTTTAGGCTCGGCAATTAACCCCGTTACTGGCGAATATTCGCGTGGCGCGGCAGGTTTTTGGGTAGAGAAGGGAGAAATTCAATACCCCGTGGCAGAAATCACCGTTGCAGGGCAGTTGCAAGAGATGTTCAATCAAATTATTGCCGTGGCAGATGATGTAGAGCATCGCTCCAACATCCAAACAGGCTCGATTTTGATTGAGAAAATGAAGATTTCAGGTGAGTAATACAATGGGCGAATGAAAATTCTTTTGGTGTAATGCAAAAAAGAATTTGACTTTGAGGTTGGGGTATAAGGAATTTGTAGCAGATGTAATGCAGGGGCGTGTTGAAGACGCCTTTGTTACATTTTCAGTCTATCAGGGCGTGTGCAACACGCCTCTACGGCTGCTACTTCAACAACTCAAACAAAAATGCGACCCGCTGGGCGTCGCTGTTGCCACTGGTGTAGCCGTAGGCATCATCAATTACATCATCAAGTGCAGCGTGGGCTTGCTTGAGGTTCATCGGCATGGTTTCAGGATTGTAAAGTTGTGCCAAAGTCATTTTGGGGTGTGCTTTACGGGCGTCTAAAATTGCCTGTGCATATTCGCCGATGGTCGTTTTGGCTTCCTCGTCCACGTTTGGGAAAGGGAAGTTGTTATAAACGATGGTGTTGGAATAGCGATAACGGCTTTCCAATCTGCCTGCCACGGTTCGCATAAAGGCGTTGTGCATGGTGGAACAGAGTATGCCAAAGTGGTAAAGCGTGGCGTTGGGTAAGCTGAAATTGGCATTGCTATTAATCACTTCAGCTGAAACGTAATCAACAGGAATAAAGGCTCGGCGTTCAGATGATGTACTTGGTACAATTAGATAATCGCTATAAGGCTGTCTATCTGTTTGGAATAAATGCGGTGTTGCAGCATCTTTTTTTGTGGCTTTATCGCGACTTGCTTCACGCATTGTACGCACATTTTTTACACGAGCTTTTGCAAGCGGTGTATTTTCCAAAATATTTCGCAAATCTTCTTCAGATATTCCTCTAAACCATAAACACCAACGTTCTTTACCATTCAAAAATTCTTCTGCCCCAGTAAATGGCTTAATGTAAGACTCCATTAATGGGTTTTGAACAATAATTTCCTCTTTTTCCTTGGTTGTTAATAGTAAATTCCCACCATCAGTTACTTTACTACCATTGACTAATTCTGGTTCATTAGAAATTGGTTTAGTTCGTTTTTCAATAATTAGATTTTCTGCTTCAATCAAATAAGGGTTTATACGCTTAACTAATTCAATTTTTCCTCTTTCTGCACCTACATTTTCCGAATAATCCCAAATCTGCCCACGGAAACCAAGTTTTGGTTTCATCAAAGAGAAACCAATAATCACGCAATGTACTGCAGCCATGCCACTGCCTTCGTTCGACCATTTAAAGGTGCGGTGTGCAAAGCGAATATGTAAACCCGCCTCTAACAAGGGTTGCCATAAAATCGCAACTTGTTCGCCTTGGGTAATGGAGTTAGTCGATACAAAAGCGGTTTGCACGTTGGTAAATTGCTGCATAAATTTGACCGCTTGAATGTACCAGCCACACACATAATCCAACGAGGCAAAATTTTTAATGTTACCTGCAATGCGTTCCATATCTGCTTTTTGTTCTTTGGATTGATAGGTTTTCCCCAAAAACGGTGGGTTCCCCACAATATAGCGGATATTCTTTGCCGTGGTTTCGCCCAGAATAGCAGCCCAATCTTGGCTTAACGCATTGAAACAATGAATATCGGCTCGGTTGGCAAGGGGAATTCGGCGGTAGCCTTCTTGATAGCGGCGGTTCATTTAGTGGTCGGTTAACCACATAGCAACGGTGGCAATTTCGCAAGCGGCAGAGTCAATTTCAAAGCCGTGAAATTGATGCACATCGCAATAAGAAGACATCTGCTGCCCCGATTGCAGATCAAGTGCTTTGAGGGCTTGCATTTCGAGCAATCGCATTTCACGATAAGCAACGATTAAAAAATTACCGCAGCCACAAGCGGGGTAGAGAATTTGCAGCGTTTGCAATTTGGTAATGAACGCGGTCAATTTCTTCGCGTCATTTTGCACTTGTTCAAATTCGGCTTTAAGATCATTTAAAAAGAGCGGCTCAATGGCACGGCGGATATTGCGTTCACTGGTGTAGTGAGCCCCGAAATCTCGGCGATGTTGTGATTTTTTGCCGCTTTTTTTGTCTTTTTGGTTGTCGGCAGATTCCATAATATTTTGGAACAGGGTGCCGAAAATATCCGGTGAAATTTCACCCCAAATCGAGTTCACAACAGTCGATTAACGCACTGCGCATTTGAGCGTTGAAGATAAAACTCTGGGTTTTCTCCGCAAAAAGTTTTCCGTTAATATAAGGCAGTGATTTACGAAAGCCGTGATGTTCTTCCCATAATGGCTTGGCAGTTTGTTTGCGTTAGGTATCATTAGTATTGAGCCATTCGAATAAATCTTGCAGGCGATAGCCTAAATCTGCGCCGTCCGCGGGCGAATTTTTGATGAAGTTTTCAAAGACGTTGGTTTCATCGAAGAGTTCAGTGTCGTCGGCAAATAGGCAGAAGAGTAGGCGAACCAACATTGTTTGCAGGTCTTTGCCGCTGTAGCCTTCGCTAAAAAAGGCATCATGCAGGGCGGCAAGTTTTTCGGCGGCGGCGATGGTTAGGGCTTCGTTACGTTCAGCGATAATGCGTTCATAACCGCCCATAAAGGCAAGGGCTTCCACGTTCGCACGGAAATCCGCAAGGGCGAATTTCACCGTTTTGTCTGGCAATTCGGTGGTAAAGCGATCGTTGAGTTCGTAAAGGTGCAGATTTTGGAAGTCCGAGACCAAAATATGACGGGGTTTGTCGCTCTCTTTTTCGAGCAACTGCACATAATGTAGGGCTTGTTCGAAGGCTTTATCTAAGTCTTCGCCTGCGGATTTCATTTCAATTAAAAGCAGACCTGGCAAAAAGCCGTCGATGCGGTTAATGCCACGGCGGTTGGCTTTTTTGACGCGGCGTTCAAAATCGACCGAGTGCAGCCAGTTCACACCGTAAACCATACAGAGTGCGTTGATAAATTTCTGCGCTTCGCCCATTTCATATTGGGCATTTGCAAATGTTTTGGAAAATTCATCCGCTTGTTGTTGCAGATGGGCGAGTTGCTCTTGGGTAAGTAGGGTTTGAGTCATCATGCTGTGTTGGTTGGGATAAATGGGGGTATTTTACTTGGAATTTACTAGACAAATCTATCCTTCCTCGCTAGGATTGAGCCATTTTTAATGGCTACTGTTAATTTTATGTTACCTGAAACCGAATACCCTTTAGAGCATCATCCTTTCAATCCCATTTTACCGCCTCAAGCCCAAGTGGTGATGATGGGCACGTTTCCGCCTACCGATGAAAAACGTTGTATGGAATTTCATTATCCAAATTTTCAAAACGATATGTGGCGAATTATGGGCGAGGCGTTTTATGGCGATAAAGATCATTTTCGCGTAGGTGATGAAAAGCGGTTCGACCCCGTGCGAATTGAGGCATTTTTGCGAGAGAAGGGGATTGCACTTTGTTCTTCGGCGAAAACGGCAATTCGGTTGCGGGGTAATGCGGCAGATAAAGATTTGAAAATTGTTGAGCCTGTTGATATGGACGAGCTTCTGATTGATTTGCCAAAAGTGGAATGGCTTTTTACCACAGGCGGATTAGCGACGGAAACCTTGCTCGGTTTATTGCCAGAAAAAGTAAAACCACCGAAAACGAATGAGTGGATTGATTACCCTTATTCTGCAAATCGTCCACTCAAATTATACCGCTTGCCGTCCACTTCTCGGGCTTATCCGCTCAAATTTGAGAAAAAAGTGGAGGCTTATCAAACCTTTTTCAAAATGGTGGGACTGATTTAATGAAATACGATTTACACTCACACAGCACTGCTTCAGATGGCTTATTAACGCCCACCGAATTGGTCAATCGAGCTGTTGAGCAAGGTGTAGAAATGCTGGCTTTAACCGACCACGATACCGTGGCAGGCATTGCTGAAGCGAAAAAAGCAGCAGAAAATCAGCCAATCCGTTTTATCAGCGGTGTGGAAGTTTCGATTGTTTGGCAAGAGAAGAGCATTCATCTTGCCGCACTGAACATGGATGAAACACATTCTGCATTAGTAGCGTTATTGGATAATCAGGCGGTATTGCGCGAGCAACGAGCGGTCGAAATTGGCGAAAAACTTGCAAAGGCGGGCATTCCAGATGCCTATGAAGGGGCAAAAAAATTAGCTAGTGGCGAAGTGACCCGGGCTCATTATGGCCGCTTTTTGCTTGAGCAAGAATATGTACGCAATATTGAACACGCATTCAAAAAATATTTGGGGCAAGGCAAACCCGCTTATGTAAAGCCGATGTGGTGCGAGATGCAAGAGGCAATTGATGTCGTACACCAAGCAGGCGGTGTAATTTCGATTGCGCATCCACTTCGCTATAAAATGACAGGGCGTTGGGTGCGTCGTTTGATTGAAGATTTCAAACAAGCAGGTGGCGATGGCATTGAGGTCGCAGGCTGTGGACAAACACCAGACCAACGCCAATTGATTACCCGCTGGGCGAAAGAGTTTGATTTGTATGCCTCTGGTGGCTCAGACTTTCATTATCCAACAGGTTGGATTGAGTTAGGAAGAGGATTAACACTCCCGCAAGAATGCAAGCCGATTTGGGGGTTGTTTTAGATAAAAAGGCAGATCATCATAATCTGCCTTTATCTTTATGCATTAGCTCATCGTATTTTGAAAATGATGAGTAAAATCAGATTGTTCTTTGGTATAGAAGGGGAAGCTAATTAAACGATAATAAGGTGTATCTTTTCTTAAGATATGTTCCTTACCATATACATTATTTGCAAATTACAGCCACTTTCCAGCCGCTTGTTGGTCGCTTTCACGCCCTTCAATCCAGCGTTCGCCGTGATTGGTAGTTTCACGCTTCCAGAATGGGGCTTTGGTTTTGAGGTAGTCCATAACTATTTTTTTAATATAATAAAAACAATAACTTAAATAAAAACAAATACTTACAAATGTATATAGATGCACGCAAAGGAATATAGCAAATTTAAACAGCCACTAAACAGCCACTAAAGAGGTGTAATTATTTAAGATTAGAAAGTGGATTTAACGTCACGGCGGTTTCTAAGTAGGAGGGGGCAAAATGGGCGTAACGCATTGTCATCTGAATGTCAGAATGCCCGAGAATATCCCGTAAGACTAAAATATTTCCTCCGTTCATCATAAAGTGACTAGCAAAAGTGTGGCGAAAAACGTGAGTGGCACGCCCTTTAGGAAAACGAATTCCGCTGCCTTCAATAACTTTATGCAGATTACTGCGAATAATATAAGGCGGATTAAACACCTTGCCCGAGCGTTTCGGAATCATTTCAAACAGTTCTTGACTGATTGGCACTGTTCTGTTTTTTTTGTTTTTCGTGTTCGTAAATGTTAGCTTAAAAGGCACAATCTGGGAGGCTTGCAGATTTTCCACTTCGCCCCACCGAGCCCCTGTTGCTAAACAAATTCGAGCCATCACACCAGCATCATAATCTAACGTATCAATTTCACGCAAAAGCGGTGCAATCTGCTCACTACGTAAAAAGAAAATTTCTGGTTCGGGCTCACGCAATTTTGTTAAAGCTGAAACAGGATTGTCGCCCTCAAATTTACCTAGCTTCATCAATGTATTAAACATTGCCCGAAGGTGAGACAGATCCGTGTTAATAGATTTTGATTTAGCGGAAACGCCAGCGAAACGCCCGATTTTACCTGCAAGCCGATTGCTACGATATTCAGCCAGCAAGAGCGGAGAAACTTTGCTTGCAGTTGGATTGCCTAAATCGGCAGTCATACGCTTGAGCGATTTAAAAACATGCTCACCGCTTTTAATGCCTCGCCCGTGTAATTGATACCAATCCTCAACCAAATCCAGCAAAGGACGAGAATTTACACGGCTAGGACGTGGTTCAATCTCAACAAGCGGATTTTTTGAGGCATTAAAAAAACGAGTTGCTTCCGCTTTGGTGTCAAACCAACGGCGAATGCGTTTACCGTCTTTATAGAATTCTACTAACCATTTGCCATTTTTAGAGTTGTCTTTACGAACGCCCATAGATTCCTTTAATACGGTTGATTGTTACCCTTATTTCAACACTTCCCACCGATCATTTTTCTGCCATTAAGGCTTGAATGGTTTCTTGCTGTTTCTCTACTTGTTAATTATTTCTACACGCTATACATCGCGTATTTCTTAGCCCAATACATTTATACTTACCTAAAAACGGAGGAAAAATGGACGCACAACATTTAATCGGGCGAATGGTAATGGTTGAGAATAGTTGTATTGTTGAATTACCGACCGATGTCGCAGGCTTTTATTTTGAACACTCACTTTATTTTCCAATTGCCCCTTGCCGTTATGCGACGCGAACTCAAACGAAGAACGTTGAGCCTTTTGAAGTAGAACAGTTTAAATTAGCTTTGCCAACAGCCACGCTTTTAGGGCGTCAATTGGTATGGCAAGAAGTTGCTCTCGGGCTTGCTGTTTATCAGTTGGAGATAATGCTTGCACCAACGGCAATAATGCCTTTTCATCTAACTGCACAATCTTAGTATTTAAGATGGCAGACAAGCCACCGTCATTGGCGATAAGGTCAATGCCTCTTGCAGTAATTTGATATTTGCCGTTAAGCGGTCGAATTAAATCGTGTTCTTGCAAATAGCTGAGATTGCCGCGTAAATGACGGTTTGCCACTTTGTCTTTAGGTTGTCGCAAGAACATCTCGATGTCTTCCCACGTTTGCGGTTGGTCAGTTTGTTCTTCCACATAAAACCAATAAAGCTCATCATCGGATAAGCCTTGCGGGTAGGCAATTTGTAATAATCGCAACACGCCATATTGCAATATTCTGTCGAGTTCCATTTCTATGTTATTTCCTTCCATTCATCTCATTATTTTTTACATAGTAAAAGCCCTCGTGGGAGGGCTGTTCTGCTAATTTTGTAGCTTAACTAAACGATACGATTGATCTTTATGGGTTGGCTGTTGAGGGAACGCAAGTTCTAATAATCCTTCTTCTACGAATTGTTTTAAATGGAGACGTAGAGCGGAATCGTTCATTCCTAATAATTCCGCTAAAGCTCGTTTTGAAACGAATTGATCTTCACATAGAGAGAGAACCAAACCTTTTAATTGTCTAGCATTTTTTTTCTTTAACTCTATAAATCGTTGTGGTATCTGTGCTTTTAGCGTTTTCAAATAATCAGGATTTAGCATGGAAAGTTCATTGATAATGACTTTCCCATCTTTGATAATTCGTCTTTTTTCATCTAAATCATATTCATAATAGACAAGTGTTTTCTGTTCAGGCTGAGTAGCTTGTAAGTTAGCTTGTAAGTTAGCTTGTAAGTTAGCTTGTAAGTTAGCTTCTTCAGACTTTACAAGATCTTTTTCTGATATAGATAACTCTAGTGGGAACATCACCTCTTTCCGCTTTCCGTATATTTCAGCCACATCCACCTCGCTAACCCAAGGCAACAAGTAGAATTTTTCTCTTCTTTCTCCTCTTCCTAACAGCATTTCTTTTTTTTCTAATGCTTGTAGAGCAAGGGTAATATCTCGACTATGATGGTCTTTTTCTAATTGTTCAAATAAAGTTGAATGATTAATCCATCCACCATTTAAAACACTTAATAACAGAATATGCTTGTATAATTTATTATTCAGTTTATCGTATTTTTTTCCGAATTCTTTATGCAATTTTTGGTTTGCATTTAATACCGCACTATCTTGTAATGTTAAGTTTAGTTCTGTTTTTTCATAATCAGTCACTAATTGAGGTGTAGTTAATAACTCTTTTCTCCAGTTATTAAAAATGGTTTCAATACCTTTTCCTTCTCGCTCACACAAACCAATACGTCTAAACATATTGTGCAAAATAGCATTTCGGCATTTAGAGGATTTTCCATTTTGAGCTTCTAAAATGCTCACAAGCATAACCCCAGGATTTTGGAATATGAGATTATTACCATTCCGAGTAATTTTTATGCTTATGCTGTCATTGAAATAATCGGAGTGCGTGAGCGAATTTATCAAGGCTTCACGCAAAGATTCTGTAATCTGATTTTCTTCTGTGCGTGTTAAATGGTTTAAGGCAAAATGTCTGTTTTTAGCAATATCAGATAACATCGGGGCAATTTTTAAGTAAAACTCAAATAGATTACCTTCTTCAATATCATCACAAGTAAGGCGAATATCGAATCTCCCTTCATTTTCTTTTTCTTGGAAATCAAGAAAATAATGAGGTAATAAAGAGCGAATAATATGCAACTTACCAAACATCAATAATCCTGCGTAAGTTAAGCCTAAAATGCCTGTTTCTAAATCTTTTCCGTAAGCATTTATTTTTTCAAGAAGCTCAATATCCGTCATCGCTAACAAGGGGCTTGAAGCATTATAATTTTTGACATATTGGCGATATTTCTGCAACGTAGAGAGATTAATATCATTAAGCCCTGTGTGCTTAATGATTTTTCCATCTTGGTTATTTTTAGTATAGCTCGAAAGATAATTTTTAAGTTCAACAGAAGAAAGTTTGTGATCTCCTGTGTTCAATCTTATATAAGACTGGCGCACATCACCATTTAAATGAACAGGGATATGATGATTTTCCGCTTTCTGAACATAAACGGCGATAACCTTTTTCTCTGCGAAAATACCTTCATCGTATTTCACGCTTTCTACGTTTAAATAATGTTGACTTATCTTTTGCCCACCCCTTGCTTGAGAATAGAGATCATCAACAATTTTCTGTGCATTATTTACCCCAGTGATTGTAAATTCATTCTTCTGTGGTTCATCTACACCAAGCAAAATAAAACCACCTTGCGTATTAGAAAAAGCACTAAAAGAATGCCAAAAATCATCAGGCAAACTATTCTTTGCTTTTTTACATTCAAGCTGTTTTTTCTCTTTAATCGTTTCTGGGTGTGTTAAGAAATATTCAATATCATCCCAAGTAATAAACATCATGCTCTCCTTTATTTTTATTTCACTACATCACCACCACTATTTTTGATTAACGCCTACCCCACCCGTTTAATTTTTCCTTGTTGAAACTCCACCTTACCGTGGATGATGAATTGCTCTTCGTCTTCTGGGCGTATATCCCAAGTGTCGTAGAATTTATTGTCGGAGTGAATGAGCAGTTTATTGCCCGTTAGTTGAAGTCGCTTTACATAAAGCGTATCGCCGAGACTGAACACGTAAATGCCATCACCGCAATAGTAATTTTTGCGAACATCGACATAGAGCAAGTCACCGTTTTGTAAGGTGGGTTCCATTGAATCGCCGGTTACATTGATAATGGCAAGCCCTTTTTCATTTGCACGTTGGAAACTTTGCATGAAATATTCATTTTCAAATTCGATGGCACAAATATCGCCAGCCAAATCGCCTGTTAAAAAAGAGCCGTTACCTGCAGAGGCATAGACATCTAATACTTCTACTCTTAACTGATGTTTTGCATCGTCCTCGTCATTTTCGACCGCTTGAGAAAAGCTAGGTTGTTCGCCTTTGCCTGTTTTTAGCCATTCCACCGATACGCCCAGTGCATTTGCGATTTCAAGGATTTTTTTGGGTTCAAGAGTATCACCATCAATTATTTTTTTTATTGATGGTTGAGTAACTCCCACCATTCTAGCTAAAGCATTTTGACTAATACCTTGCTCATCCATAATAACTTTTAGTCTTTGTGCCAATGTCTCCATCGTGCTTCCCCCTTTGAAATAACTTCAGTAATAATGCTATAACCAAAGTTATTTTAAATCAATCATTAAAAAGTTATTGACTTTAATAACTAAGGTAATTATTATTCATTCAAAAGTTATTAACCAAGTAATTAAGGAGGCGTTTTGAATAAAGCAATCGCCAAAGCGATTGAGATTTTAGGGTCTCAAAACAAATTGGCTGAAGCGTGCGGTGTGAGCCAGCCAAGCACAATTAAATGGCTCAAAGGGGGCGGAATTTCCGCTGTATTAGCAAAACGAATTGAAGATGCCACGCAAGGCAAAGTCACGATGCGTGAGATTGCTGAGGGATGTGAGGAGAAATGGGGATGAGTGAGAGAGAGAAACAATGCCATGCATTAAACAAGGCGTTGCGTGAGTTAATCGAGCATTGCGCGATTAGTTTTGGGGCAGGTTCGCCAGATTGTAGTGTTCAACTTTGCCGTTTATATGCTCAACGTAATCAGTTGCAATCGCTTTTTACTCAGTCGGTGATGGCACAGTCAGTTCAATCACTTCATCGGGCAGAATGTCCGAATATACCTTTTCTAGCTGCTCAATCAGAGCCAGTTGGGTTGAGTAATAACGATGGGCATCATTTAGCAGATGATCAGGTGTATTTGGCAGCGTTGAAAGCAACTGACGCGATGATTCAGTCCTTAAGCGAAGTAATTGAAGGTAGTGATAAAGCGTGGTGCCTTTATCTGGAACGGATGAAAGAATACGAGCAATCTCTACTTGAGAGTCAAGCAGTTGTTGAGCGTAATGCTCAGCTAATTGTTGGTAAAAAGTGATTTGGTTTTGGGTTTCAGTACTCATTTTAAGTCCTTTTTTAAGTGATGGGGATTGGGAATATAACATAAACCTGGGGAGGGGGAGATGAACTGTCAAGAAAAAGTAAGCCCAGTTGGGGCAGGGCTTCTCAAAAAATGTCAGGCGAAAGCCTTTAAAGATATGGCGCAAACCGCTCACGCCACTCGCTCGGAATCTTATTCGGGAAAAGCAGTTGAATCTCAGAACTTTCAAACTGTGGAAGCTGGCGATAAGTCTTCAATAATTGAAGAGCGGTTGATGGTTGATTGGATTCCAGCAGATAGATTAGGGCAATCCTTAGCTTATGTTCAAAAAACCGCTGGGCTTCGTTCACTCGAGGAAATAGCTGATGAAATTGGTTATTTGCTAACTTTAACCGATGAGCAGGATTCTGACTCACTTGCATTGAAGAAATTAAAGCGAGCATTGACAAGAAGGCAGTTGATTCAAGTTCAGGCGGAAGTTGCCACGCTGCATAAAGCTGTGCGAGAGGCGATGGGCGATTCGGTGTGGCGCTGGGATTTTTAGTATAGGGGTTGTAGCCAAGTTCGGTTTCAATATCAAACATAATCAGTCCTTTTTGAGTGGTAGGGATTGGGAATATAACATAAAACGGAGGGAGGTATGGAGCAACAGCCGTTGATTATTCAGCAAGGCAGAATTCCGATTTTTGTAGATGAAGGGCTGAAAGAGAGAGGTGGTTAAAAATGACGTATGAGAATTATGAGGTTTACACCGTGAAAGAATACGCCCAAATGAAGGGCAAAAGCGTTGATACGATTCGCCGATGGATTCGAGAGGGGATTGTAAAAGCGGTGAAAATTGGAAACGGGAAATTAAGAGCTCATTTTTATGTGCTGATTCCGCGTAATGTTTAAGGAATGGAAAAAAACATATGGCAAATATCGATCACTTCTGCACCAACTGCGGAAGCAAAAATTTAAGAGTGAGAACATCGGAGAAAGTCGGTCTGTTGGCAATTGATGTAACGCTTTATTGCAACAATTGTGGCACGGAATTAAAAGTGTTGAGCCAAATTACACGAGTTCGCACACCAGTCTATCACGAACGTCCTGAGGCGTTACGTATCAATAAGATTTTGAAAGAGGCTGATTTAAACACGCCAGATTTATTTAATGGCGTGATTGAAGGCGAGAAAGCCCCTCAAAATCAAGACTAATTTTTAATAACAAGCGGTGAAATTGTCGCCTTATTTTGCATAGGGCGAGATTTTTGCACCCTAAATTCAGTAAAGAGGTTAAACAATGAGCAGTTACAGAGTAAGAAAACAGCGGTGGTTGAGCCGCTTAAAACAGAAGAAAAGACGTAATACAGCGTTCTTTTTGGAGCAACGTGTGAAAGCGTTGGAGGAGCAAAAAGAGCTAGACCGTGTGGATAGTGAGCAGATTCACGATTTACTGAACCAGTTGGAGATAAAAGTGAATACGCTGACTTATAGCGTGAAAGGTATGCAGTATCGGCTTAAGGTCGCTTATGAGCTGTTAGAACAGCGTTCATGGTGGCGTATTTGGTGGCTTAAATTTAAGCACTTTTGGAGTTGAGAAATGAAGAACGGTAAACAAAAACGTGTGTTTGATGTGTTGATGGATTGGTTATGCCAAGTGGGCATTTGGGTGGTGGGGTTTACCCTCGCTTGTTTGTTCAGTGTAGTGTTTGCGTTGTTGCTTGATGTAGCAAAGGGAGGTGTGTGATGAATACGAAAAATCCAATGAAGAAAGTGGATGAAATCTACAAGGCTGCGATAGAGATTAACGACCTTTCAGAAAAAGCGGGATTTGCGATGAGCCGTTGTCTTGAAGAGAGATTGAACCCTGTTGAGATGGTCGAGCAAGTGAAAAAAGCGAAAGGTTACTTCGAACGGATGCTTACCGAGATGTTGGCGTTTGAGGTGCGTGATTTTGATGCGTTGATGAAAGCGATTAAAGCTGTAGAGAATCCCGAATCATAGCGAGGTGTGAAATGCGTTCTTTGTTGAATGAGGTAATCAAAAACCGAATTACAAACAACAAGCAATTCTGCTTGGATAAGGCATCGCTTGTGTGGCAAGGACTTTCGGTGGAGCTGCAGGCGGTGATTTTACGTGGGGCAAACATTGCAGGAGAGCCGACTTTTTGGGGCGGTTACAACAGCCAACAAAAACGCATTATCAAGAACACACTGCTACTTTTTGAAGACATTGTAAATATTAAACACGGCATTGAGTACGATGCCAAGATTTTAGAAAACCGCATCAATAGAGCGGATTGAGGACAGAAAGATGTACACCAAGCAAGATTTTAACCGTGCTGCGATTGGGATGAAGGCGGCAAGAGATAACGCCAACACCTGGTTTAATGCCTTTCGTAAAAGTCATGATATGAACGATTGGTACAATGGGATGCGTTGGGCTAATCAGGCGTTCTATTGGGCGGATGAGCTGAAAAAGATTGGGAGTGAGTTATGCCATTAATTGCAGTGAGTGAGTTTACCTTTGAGTTGGCATTACCTGCTGATCCGTTAGATGGTCAGTCGTGGGTGGTGAGTCGAGGGGGCGAGAGGGTGGATATTTCCCCCGATTTAGATGAGGCGTTGTATTTGGCGTTTTTACAGTGGAAACGTGAGAACGCACATTTGTTGGCATTGCTCAATCGGGCAAGCAAGGTGAAGTTTACGATTAGTCAGAGAGGGTAAAAATGAGAAACCAAGAAAAAAGCCAAGCAAACGTGACTTGGCATCATTATCACGAAATCAATTTGTTGCTTCGTAGTGCATTTAAAAAGGGAAAATTTGACCTTATGCCGCTTTGTTTTGATTTGCAAGAAGCTGTTTTAGCACATCTCGCACCTCAGGCATATGCTCAGCCAGATTTTTCACAACGCTTGGTGGCTGCTTTTCCCTTAGATCGAATTGAAGCACAGCTGATAACAATATCAGACGACCTGTTAGGTCATAAGGCGGTTCGTTAAATTGAGCATTAAGTTGGTGAATTTCTTGTTGTAAAGCAATGAGCTCATCAAGGTTGTATTTAGCCATAATGATGTTCCTTCATAAATAAATGGAGTGAGTATCATAAATTAATTGAAGGGAAAGTGAAAGATGTCAGGTTGGAATTACGAAACAAGAGCAAAAGAGGTGGAAGCTGCACAACGTGCGGCTTTTGCCGAATTGTCGTTGTTGCGTACTCGTGAGGTTCGAGCACTTTCGCTGCGAGAGATTGACCCTCAAGCTACACAGGCACAGATGGATTTATTTTCCGCCGTGCCGAAAGATATTTATGATTGGGTTGAGGAATTACTGCAGCGTTTGCCTCGCAAACAACAGCGTGATCATTTCCGTAAACTCTATTTACGTGAGCTGAAATCAATTAAAGATGACGGCTCTATTGCCTTTATGGCTGGTAACAAACAGGTTGATCACGCCAATAATTTCTTGCGTGATTTAATGGACCAACGTTTAGGCAAGGTGTTTGCTCGTTACGATTTTGACCTTGCGTGGCTGGCTAAAACGGCTCAAGAGAAATGGGAATGGGCGCATGGTTATGCGGCGGATGATGCGTTTTCTTCTTTTGGTTTGGTGCGTGAGCACGAGAGCCTAGACGAGAAGAAACGTGTGCCATTTTATTTGATGACCAGTAATAAATTGGAAGAGATGGCTGCGACAATGGGCGATATTTTCCAAACTATTCAAGTCAATTTTTTCACACAGCTTGCGGAAGTGCGTCAAGATTACTCTGATGAGGAATTAGAGAGCGTATTAGGCGAGATTTATGCCGAATGTGGCGAGTTGTGTGAAAAGGTTGGCTTTATGCTGCCTTATTGGGAGAGTTATCAGCACAAAATCAGCGAGGGAGAAAGCCCGAATTTTCGCCAGATGGAAATCGCTTTAAATAAGGTGGTTTGCCAAGATTGGTGGGTGCGTTTGTTGCGTAAAACTCAGCGTCAGATGCTTGAGCACGTAGCCATTGCGTGTGGTGAGGTGCGTCAAGGTGTATCTGCATACATTTCTTTTGATGGCTTTCGTGAGTATAAATCGCAGTTGCGTAAAAACTATGATTTCTTGCGAGGGCAGATTATTCAAAACATCGACAACCCAGAAGAACAGGTGGAACTGTTCGATATGTGGTTGAAATCGAATTCGAATCCGACCTTGCGTCGCTATGAGATGATGACCCGTTTACGCGGTGTTGAAGAGTGGGCAGAAGAAAAAGGTTATCGAGCGTTGTTTTTAACGCTTACCGCCCCTTCTTCGTTCCATGCTCAACACAGTAAGGGCGGTCAGAATGGGAAGTGGTCTGGTGCAAGCCCGAAAGAGACCCACGCTTATTTGAATAAGGTGTGGGGTCAATTGCGTGCATTGTGGGCAAAACGTGGCATTAAGGTGAAAGGGATGCGTGTGGCTGAACCGCATCATGATGCAACGCCTCACTGGCATTTGTTGGTGTATGTGTTAGAGCAGGATGTGGAAGAGACGGTGCGTTTATTCCGTATGAAGGCGTTAGAGCTAGATGGCGATGAGCAAGGTGCAGATAAACACCGTTGCAAGGTGGAATTCTGCGATAAAACCAAAGGCAGTGCGACGGCTTATATTGCGAAATATATCAGTAAGAACATTGATGGCTTTGATGAGCAGGATTTGAAATCAGACGAAGCCGAAGAATTACCGCTTAAAGAGAATGCTCGCCGTGTGCGTGCGTGGGCATCTCTTTGGGGTATTCGTCAATTCCAGTTCTATGGGGTGGGGTCGATTTCGGTGTGGCGTGAGCTTCGCCGCTGTATGCAACCTTTGGCTGATGACAAGCTGGAAGAACTCCGCTTAGGTGCAGACTTGAGCGATTACGCCTTTTATATGGAAAAACAAGGCGGTGGCAGTTTTAAAGATGCGGTGTGTGCGGTGCATTATGAGGAACGTGAAGCCAACAAATATGGTGAAAGCGGTTCAAAAATTGATGGGATTTACAACAGATTCAAAGCGAGTGTTGAGGTTATCAAGACTCGTTCGAAAGTGTGGGCGATTCTTCGTAAGCCGAGAGATTGGGCGGAGCAAAAAGCAATTAGAGCACAAGAGCAAAATCATCAAACTACCTCAGCGAATGCTGAGGCTAAAAATACGGGGCTTCGCCCCGCTTGGACTTGTGTCAATAACTGTAACCCTAAGCGTAGCAAGGGTTCAGCGATTGATCGGGGCTTAAGTTCAGCCGAGCAGTTGGTGGAATTTTTCCAAACTCACCAAGCGGAGCTGAAACGGTTGGAATATGCCGTGAAAAGTCGGGGTATTCCTGAACATTATTTAAACGATTATCACCGTATGCATTTAATTAACGGGGCAGAAATCAAGCTCCACGATGGTGCACGCCTGAAATTTAAGTATGGTGAGATTGAGTATGTGAATTAGAGGTAGAAAAATGACCACACACAAAACCAAAACAGCCAAAGAAGATAAGGACAAGTGGGCAACGCCTTGGTGGGCGTTCCACTTTGCACGGTATTGGTTTGATGTACCTGCGTTTGATTTGGATTGTGCGGCATCGGTGCATAATACGAAGTGCAAGCGGTTTATTTCTGAGGCGGAAGATGCGTTGAAGGTGGATTGGGAGGGCGATTATTGTTGGCTGAATCCGCCTTATTCGAACCCGTTACCTTTTGTGCAGAAGGCGATTGCACAGAGTAAGCAAGGCAAGACGGTGGTGATGTTGCTGAATGTGGATAATAGCACAAGGTGGTTTAGCCTGTGCGTGCAACACGCAGCAGATATTGTGTTTATTACTGATGGGCGAATCCCGTTTATTCATAATGCAACGGGTGAGGAGGTGGCAAATAATCAGAAACCGCAGATGTTGGTTCGCTTTAAGGGCCGAAAATATGTGAAGACGAAAGTCCGTACCCGTTATGTGTCGATTGAGACGATGCGGGATGTGGGAATGAAGTTAGGGTAATTTATCTTTAATTTGAAATTATTTGTTGATTTTTGAACAAAAAAGATCAAAAGAAATAAAGATCTAATCGTTACTAGGGCTGGAGGGATCACGATTTCAAACATTTGAATAAATCAACACATTTAGTGCGCGGGCGTGGCGAGGGTTTAGCTGCGTTTTTTAGGTGGGCAAAATAGCAGAAAAATGGGAGGAAAATAAACCTTTAGCACGATCAAAAACCTTGCTTTTGGTATAATAAACTGGGGAAATATTTTTTATTAACCCAACAAACAAGCCGAATTTTGCCTGTGAAAAAACCCGCGTTATGACACGGGTTTGTTTTTGTTTTGGACTGGCGTTATTCTTCCAGTAATTTGTATGGCGTGAATTTAATGACCTCAACACCTAATCGCTGATTGATTTCTTTTAGCCGTTCTTGTAGCGGAATGATCTCATTAACAAAAAACACCTTCGTGGCTTTTTCCACATCACCAAAGCCACCTGTGTTATTCGGAATAATCCCCATCAGTTGCGGTGGCACACGGTGAGAGGCTAACACATCATCACGGCTGGCATTTTTGATATTGAGGAAATCATCCTTTGCTACCGCATCGGATAACGGAATCACTTGCAAGCCGTCTTTCTTACCGTTTGGCATATAGACAAACAAATTCTTGAAATTGCCCGTGCCTTTGGTTTGGCGTAGTTGTTGCTTGATTGATTCCACATCATCTTTATTTTGCGTTGGATCGGTCATATAAATAATCGACCCCGCGTGTGCACCGTTCAAATAATACTTACGGCGAAACAGTGTGGCACTCTCATTCAGAAAAGCTGACTGCAACGCACCCAAATATTCTGGTACACCGTAAACCTCTTGGTTCACATCAGGGTTGAGCAACTGAAACACACTCCCTGCAGCAAATTCATATTCATCGTAGCCATTCACAATCTGAAAGAACTTGCCCGTCTCTGTGCCCACACGCATATACTTCGCTAGTGGCACATTCAACTGCACCACTTTGCCCGCACCATTTACCACCTTTTCCACAAACGCATTGCCGAAAATCAAATAATCTTGCACCAATTTTTCCAACTGCGTGCGAGGCAAAAGCGATGAGGTTTGGCAGGTTGAGAGTAAAATATTCTTTTTCACCGTGATTGCACTTTGGTGATGCGGTGAAGCAGCAAGTGCTTTGGCTAAATAAGCTGGATGAATCGGTGGGTGGTAGTATTTTGAATACATCGCCACGGGTTCGAAATAGTTGAGAATTTCCGCACGGTCAAGCACAGGGATTGGCTCCCCAAAACTAAAAGCCTGTGTGCGAGCGGTCGATTTTTGCGAATGTTTTGCCATAAAATATCCTAGTAATCAAAAGTAAAAATAGAAGAAGCTGCAGAAACTGCTTCACCACCCGTACCATAAGGCACGTTGAGAATGCAGTTCATAATTGCCCACGACAAATCGCCGTGACTGGCTTCCTCCGAGCGGTCGGAAACATAAGTAATTTTGCCCGTGCCCGTAATGCGTTTTTTTACCGTCATAAAGCTTGTGATGATTTCATTCCCATCGAATTTCAAACGGCGTTTTTGAATCAAGTTCTGAGTTTTCAACACCATCTCATTTTTCAGATCAGCGTTATAATCCAAGCCTTGTGCGAGCGGATAAAACTTCTTCACTTCCTGAAACACACCAGACCCCATTCCCGTTTTATCAATCACAATACGGGTGATGTTGTAATCCTCACAATACTGCTGAATACGGCGTGCCTGTGCTTCATAATCCATACCGTGAAAGGTTTGCTGATGCAATACCCGATAATCGCCCCCTTCCACTTTAGGCGGCGCAACGAGTACCAACGCAGCACGGTCGCCTGTGTAAGCAGGATCATAACCTAACCATACTTCACGATTACCAAACGGACGAGCCCAGAAAGGCTTGTAATCTTTCCACTCTTCCAAGCTATCCACTTGGCAAAGCTGCAAGTCGGAAAACTTGAACGCTGAACTGTTATCATCAGCGAATTGGCACAAAAACAACTGCTCGAATTCTTCCTTGCTATTTTCGGCAATCAAATCATCAATATTGAATAAATTACAACCTCCTTCCATTGCGTCGTAAATACTCACAATCTGCTTCCATTGTCTATCAGCACACAGCTTTCCACGCTTTAAATTTTCGTGTGAAATATCAATGTCCACTTTCTCCGACTTGGCACGATTACGGTTAAAGGCTTTACCCGAAAAGAACGCATAGGCAGGGTGAGCAATGGTGGTTGGCGTGGAAAAATAAGTCTGGCGATACATTTTCTGTGCTGCCATACCAGAGGCAACTTTCCGCATCACATCAAATTTGGGCACCCAAAACACCTCATCGAAGTACAAATTACCGTGATAAGATTGGGCGGTGGCTGAGTTCGTTCCTAGAAAAATCAGCTCTGCGCCATTCGGTAGTTTAATCGTCTCGCCCTTCAAATCCACATCTGCAGTTTGCTTGGCATAGCTCACAATGTAAGAACGAAATTGCAATGCCTGTTTTTTACTGGCCGAAAGAAAAATCTGATTGTGACCTGTGGTCAATGCATCAATAAAGGCTTCGTGGGCGAAATAGTAGGTCGCCCCAATCTGACGGCTTTTTAAAATGTTGCGAATACGGTGTTGTTTTGCCTGATGCCAAACACGTTGATAGTTAAACATTCCCTCCAAAAAGCCGTTGATTAGCAACTCTTCTTGCTCTTGGCTAATTGCATTTGGCTCGGCTTTTTTACGTTCGCCCTTGTTGCGGTTCGCCAGTTTCGGGTTTAAGTCCATCTCATTGCCACCACCGTTAGAATACTTCTTCACTCGTGCCACTCGTTCAAGTTGGCGACCAAGCAAATCAATTTCTTTAAAATCAGAGCCCGATTTCTCAGGTTTCATGATTAATAAATTTAAACGGGCTTCAATGGAAGCTTCCACACGACCAACGGGCGATATTTCGTCCCATTTATCTGTTTTTTTCCAATAAGAGATATTTGACGGCAAAACATTTAGCTGACGGCTAATTTCTGTTACCGTGTACCCAGCCCAATACATTAATTGTGCTTTTCGGCGTGTATCTACTACATTGACGCCTAACACATCATCGGGTGTAAGTTCCTCATTTCCAGTCATCTAAGCGATCCTTTGTTTCCTTGCTATTGCTTGCCATGGCGTGCAAACGCTTGGCAGAAAGATTTTGCAAATTATCAGCGAAATATAACCGCTTGTAGCCCCTGCCTTTTCGTGGAAAAACACTTCACATTCTGAACACATTGAAGCCTTTTTCAAAAATTGGAATCATCATTGCCAATTTCTTAACCTTTCCCTCAAAGGACTCCATTATGTCTAAAAAATCGAAATGGGTGGTGGTCGCTACTGAAGGCGCAACCACAGACGGTCGTGCTATTGAGCGCCGTTGGATTGAAGAAGCTGCAGCAAGCTACGACCCCAAAAACACCTACGGTGCACGTATCAATTTAGACCACATCAAATTTACCCTTTATATGCCAGAAATGGCGAACTCGTACTGCTTTGGCGATGTGCTAGCACTTAAAGCAGAAGAACGTGAAGATGGCAAATTGCAGTTGCTGGCACAAATCCAACCAACCGATGCTTTAATTGAACTCAACAAGAAAGGGCAAAAGGTTTATACCTCCGTTGAAATCGACACCAACTTTGCCGACACAGGCAAGGCGTATTTGGTAGGACTTGCGGTCACCGATAACCCAGCCAGTCTTGGCACGGAAATGTTGGCGTTTTCACATAATGGCTTAAGCAATCGCAAGTTAAAACCTGAAAACTTATTTACTGCTGCAGTGGAAACCGAATTTGAGTTTGAAGAAGAGCGTGAAAGCGTGTTAGCGAAAATCAAACAGCTTTTCAGCAAAAAGGCAAAAAATGATGATGAGCGTTTTGCCGACCACGCCCAATCTATTGAATTATTAGCAGAGCAAATCGCAAATCAGCAAACAGAAATGACCGCTTTAACCGAGCAAGTGGAAGCATTCAGGGTAGAGAGTACCGAGTTGAAAGCGAAATTTGCTGAGTTTGAACAAAAACCTGCAGCCAATTACACCCCACGCCCGCTTGTGGCGGGAGAACAACCACAAACAGATGGTCGCTTTTTCTAATCTTACAAGGAACACCTATGAACAACCCAAACACACGCAATAAATTTGCCCAATATATCGCAGGCGTTGCAGCCGATAACCATGAAGAAGTCGAATTTGTCGCCAAAGGCGGGCAATTCACCGTAGAACCTACTATTCAACAAAAATTAGAAAATGCGGTGCTTGAAAATTCCGATTTCCTCAAACGCATTAACATTGTGATGGTGGAAGAAATGAAAGGCTCAACATTGCGTTTAGGTGTGTTAAGCCCCGTGGCAAGCCGTACCGATACCAACATCAAAGCCCGTGAAACGGCTGATATTCACAGCTTGCAAGAAAATCTTTATTCGTGCGAACAAACTAACTTCGACACCCATTTGAACTATGCCACTTTAGACAGCTGGGCAAAATTCCCTGATTTTGGTGCACGCGTGGGCAAATTGAAAGCAGAACGCATCGCACTTGATCGCATTATGATTGGTTGGAACGGCATTAAAGTTGCCACCACCACCGACCGCAATCAAAACCCACTCTTACAAGATGTGAACAAAGGCTGGTTAGTACAAATTGAAGAAAAAGCCCAAGCACGTGTATTAAAAGAAGTGGAAAAAGGCTCTGGCAAAATCGAAGTGGGTGCAGGTAAAACCTATAAAAACCTTGATGCTTTGGTGTTTGCCTTAAAAGAAGATTTCATCCCTTCACAATATCGCGATGATACCAAACTCGTTGCGATTATGGGCAGCGATTTATTAGCGGATAAATACTTCCCACTCATCAACCAAGAAAAACCGACGGAAATTTTAGCAGGTGATACCGTGATCAGCCAAAAACGCGTGGGCGGTTTACAGGCGGTAAGCGTGCCATACTTCCCGAAAGGCACGGTGTTAGTCACTTCACTCGACAACCTCTCTATTTACGTGCAAGAAGGCAAAGTGCGTCGTCATATCAAAGACACGCCAGAGCGCAACCGAGTAGAAGACTATTTGTCTTCAAATGAGGCTTATGTAGTGGAGAACTACGAAGCGGTCGCAGTAGCGAAAAATATTACCGTGCTTGAAGCACCTGCAACATTAACCGCTTAATTATGCGACCAACAAAACGCCATTTTTTAGAAACCACTGCCGCACTTGCTCACGCGGCAGAAGATGAAGATTTGAGCGATTTCTCTGAGTACGACAAAATGTGTCGCTTGCTGGCACGCCATCGTAAAGACCTGAAATTGATTCAATCAACGGAACGCAAGGCAACATTCAAGCGGAACATCTTGCCGGATTACTTGCCTTGGCTAGAAGGGGCGTTATCGGCTGGCACGGGCAAGCAAGACAACGTCTTAATGACTTGGTGCGTCTGGGCTATTGACTGTGGCGAATATCACCTTGCTTTGCAAATTGCCGATTATGCCATCTTCCATGATTTACGCCTGCCTGAGCCGTTCACTCGAACGCTTGGCACAATGATTGTTGAAGAATTTGCCGACCGTGCGAAAGCAGCAATGGCAGCTAATCAGCCGTTTGAAGTGGCTTATTTAGAGCAAGTGCAACGGCTCACGGAAGGCTTGGATATGCCTGATGAAAGCCGTGCCAGATTATTACGTGAATTAGGTTTATTGCTTGCCCCAAAACAGCCTGAACTCGCCTTAACTTATCTTGAACGTTCGTTAAGCCTGAATCAAGCGATTGGGGTGAAAGGCGAAATCAAAAAGTTACGCAAACAATTAAACCAACCCGATGATAACGGGTAAACCGAGCAAACCACGCAGCCGACGGGCGGATAGGTAAGCGGTGCAAATTCTCTCCTTTTTTACACCGCTTTCACCTATCCCCACCCGTCATTTTTTTAGGAAAAATGTATGTCTAATGCGGTTCTTACTTTCAATTTTCCTCACGATGCTGAACAAGGTAGCTACACCACACCCATTGAGCCGAAAGATACGCTCATCGAAAACGCCCCTTTCTTTCCCGATATTTCACTCACTGAGTTTAGAAATCAAATGCGACTTGATGGCACCGTCACCAATGATCGCCTGAAAGAGAGCGTGATTGAGGCGATGATTGCGGTCAATGAAGAATTGCAAGAATGGCAAGCGAACCAAACCGGCCACACTCAACTGGAAGCGTTGCCCGCAATGGCGATTCAGGGAGAAAGCGTGTTGGTGTATCGCTACAAACGGGCAGTGTTTTGTTTAGCCTTAGCCAATTTATATGAACGCTATCTTGCCTACGACAGCAGCAAAGAGGGCGAGAAAAAGGCGGATTTACTCAAAGCTAGCGTGGACGAATTGAGACGTGATGCCAGATTTGCCATCAGCGATTTACTCAAACGACACCGTGTCGATGCGGAGCTGATTTGATGCGTACCTTAATTGCACAAGAGGGCGACACCTTAGACCGCCTAATCTATCGCTACTATGGTGAAACGGCAGGTTTAGTAGAGCACGCCTTAACACTCAACCCACAACTGGCAAACACGCCCATTTTACCAATGGGGCTAATCGTCAACATGCCAGAACAAACCGCAAGCGTAGTTGTAAAAGACACGCTGCAACTGTGGAGCTAATAACAATGAACAAACACGAAGTGATGTCATATTTGGGGGCTATCGTGACAGTATTGGGAGGATTAACCCTCAATGATTGGGGCGTCATTATGGGGATTATTTTTGGCTTGTTTACTATAGTGATGAACTGGTATTACAAGCAAAAAGATTACGAACTGAGAAAACAAGCCTTAGAAAACGAACGCTTAAACAAGGAACACCAAAATGAACAAACTCACTAAATTCGGCTGCTCCGTTACGGTGGTGATCGGCATTGTGTTGGCAAAATATGGCAGCACGATTCGCACCTCGGAGCAAGGTTTATTGTTGATCGGCAATGCAGAAGGTTGCCAACAACAACCCTACCAATGCCCAGCAGATGTATTAACCGTCGGGATTGGCTCAACACAAGCAGTCGAAAAAATTCAGCCAAAGAAAATTTACAGCCTAGAAGAAATCGCACGCCTTTATGCCAAAGGCATTGAGCAAGCAGAGCAATGTGTGAACCGCTATGCCAACGGGCAAAAAATGCCACAAGGGGCGTTTGATGCCCTCACTTCCATTACGTTTAACGTGGGGTGTGGCAAGCTCAAAGACAGCGCTTTGTTTAAACTGGCTCGCACGGGCTACACGCCTAAAATGTGCGATCAATTCGAGCGTTGGATTTATGCAGGCGGTAAACCGCTGAAAGGGTTACAAATTCGCAGAGCGAAGGAGAAAGCACTATGTTTAACTTCTTAACGACAAAAGAGCGTTGGATTTTGTTGGTCGGTCCTGTGATGTTGGTGCTGATTATTCTGTTTCAAAGTTGGCAAGCGAATCACTGGTACGCAGAAATGGTTAAAGAAGAGCAACTCAAAGCCAAATGGCAAAATGCGTATGTTGCCTTAAATGAGAGCGTGCAACAGTTTACCGAACAGCAAGCGGCACTCACGCAAGCAATTCAATCGCTGAAAACCGAACAAACTCAACAAGCAGAGGAATTAAAAAATGCACTGGCAAAAAACAAAAAGTGGGCTGATGGCGTTATCCCTGATGATGTTGCTCGGTTGCTCAACAAAAATCGAGTACCTCAAACCAAAGATACTTTGCCCAAAAGCCGATGAATGCCAAGCCTATGCTCCAACCATTCGCACGCAAGGTGAATTAGCCGAAGCCTATCTGCAGACACAACACCGCTTGAACGCTTGCGTGGTGGAAAAGCAAGCGTTGGAGGATTGTATTCAAACCTTTAATGAGAAAAGCCAATAATGCCCGATATGTTCGACAAGGCTCAAGAGATTGAGCAATTAGAGCGTGATCACGCCTTACGTAAACGACACACCACCCACACAGCAAGCCGACTATTTTGTGAAGATTGCGATGAGCCGATTCCAGAAATGCGTCGCAACAAAATTCCAGGCTGCACCCGTTGTGTCGAGTGCCAAACCATTTACGAAACCAAACAGAAACACTACCGCCGATGATTAAACCTAACCGCTTGCGGGCAATGCTGACCCGCACTTTAAGCTATTTCGCCCAAAATCCCGATGCACTCAATTTGCAGTTTGATAACGGCAAAATTAAGGTCACGGGCAATAAATCGTCCTCTTTTGAATATCACTATGATTTGCTGGTATCGGTCAAAGATTTTCCTTTTCATCCTGACGTGCTTTTCGTGCCTGTGATTGATTTTATTCGCACCGAACAACAAGAGTTGCTTTACAACAGCGACAACTGGGGCAAAATCGAATTCGACATCGTGGATAACAACCATAAAACCTACGATATTTACATCAACATTCCGCTCACGGAACGTGTGATTGCCAAAGTCGAAAATGGCGAATACCTCATACAACACGGCAACGAACCACAACTGAACGAATATCAGCCTTTGCCACGTTTCCAAGTTTATCTGCAGGAACAACGGGAAGAAACGGCAGAGCTGATTTTTGATTCAGCTCAACAAGGAACAGCACAGCAAGGAATGGCAAATGAGTGATGAAGTGGCAAAAGTCAAAACCGCCTTTGAGCATCTGCTGAAAAACCTTAGCAAACCTCGCAGACGGCTGCTTTATCAACAGATCGGGCGAGAGCTTGCTAGAAGTCAGCGCAGACGAATCAAAGCACAACAAAACCCCGACGGCACGGCATACGCCCCACGTAAAGCCAAGCACAAAACCAAAGGGCGAGCCAAAACCAAGCAGATGTTTAAAAAGCTAGGTTTGCCTGCACACTTAAAATTGCGTTACGAAAATGAAGGCATTTCACTGGGCTTTTACGGGGGTGATGCCACCATTGCCGAAATTCACCAATACGGCTTAATGGGCAAAGTTCGTCCCGAATGGAATTTAAAAGTACCTTACGACAAACGGGAATTGTTAGGCTTTACCGAAGAAGATGCCCAAATGATAGAAGATTTTGTGATTAAGGCGTTATCCGATGGGATTGAGTAGGCATAAAAAAGCGGTCGAATTTGACCGCTTGTTTGCTATGGAGAATTAACTGTTCTTTAAAATAAATTTATCAATGAGAGAAGCCCCAAAAGTAAGAAAGTAAAGAAAAATAAGTACAAAAGGCGAAACAAATAAGGCTACCAATAAGCTTGCACCACCAGAGAACAACAACCAAAAGAAAGTATCTGGCACATCATTTAATAAATAGCAGGCGAATGGGAATATCAATAACCAAGTAAAAACGACCATTTCAAACGCATAATCAATAGGGTTCTTCATTTTTATTTTCCTTATTATTTACTTACAGGATCACTATATGAGTAAAGATTTAAAAATTCAAGTGATTTTATCCGCAATGGATAAGCTCACCGCACCTTTTAAAAATGCACAGAAAGCCACAAAACAGCTAGCCTCAGGCTTAACCGAGCAACGTAACAAAGTACGAGCACTGCAAAAAGCCTTTAATCAAAATGAGGCACAAATTAAAAAGTATGCGAACACGCTCAACCCGCTAAAAGCAAAACTCACGGAAAATACAACCGCTTTGAGCAAAGCCTATGCCGAGCAACGCAGAATGGAGCAAGCCTTAAAAGGGATGAGTAACCCCACAACTGCCTTTACTCAAAAATTAGAGCAAGTTAGAAAGAACGTGGCAAAACTAAAAAATGAGCAAGCAAAAACGGTCGAACAGCTCAAAAATGCCCGAGCAGAATTTGCAAAAAATGGCATCTCTGCAGGAACAATGGGTGAAAAACAGCGAGAATTAAGCCGTCAGATGAAACAGGCGAATGCAGAAATCGACAAGCAACGAGAAAAACTCGCTAAACTCAATGAGAAAGCCAAAAGTAAACAAGCCTATCAGCAAAAAGTAGATAGTTTGAGAACCAGAGCCGAACAGTATGCCAATATTGGAGGGCGAGCTACAGCCACTTACTCAATGATGAAAGAGAAAGTGGCTCAACCTGTTACCGAGTTTATGTCAGCAGAGCAAGCTGCCACAAATTTAAAAGTGGCGATGATGGGTAAAGGTGGCAAGGTTTCGGAAGATTTTCAGAAAATCAATCATCTTGCAATGCAATTAGGCGATAAGTTACCTGGTACAACGGCAGATTTTCAAAACTTAATGACAATGCTGGTGCGACAAGGGATGAGTGCGCAAACCATCTTGGGCGGAACGGGGGAAGCTGCGGCGTATTTGTCTGTGCAACTGGGCATGGCACCCGAACAAGCGGCAGAATTTGCGGCTAAAATGCAAGATGCCACCCGTGCCACAGAAGCCGATATGATGGGTTTAATGGATATTATCCAGAAAGGCTTTTATGCTGGTGTGGACTCTACCAATATGCTAGAGGCATTTAAAAATCTAGGCTCTGCAATGGACATCATCAAAATCAAAGGGCTAGAGGGGACAAAAGCCCTTGCCCCGTTTGTGGCGATGTTTGACCAAGCTGGCATGGACGGTTCAGCCTCAGGTAATGCGATGCGTAAAGTCTTGCAAAAGGGGATAAATACACAAAAAATTCAGAAGGCTTTGGACGATCTAAAAGGCGACAAAATTCTGCCGAAAAAATTTAACCTAGACTTCACCAACGGCAAAGGTGAGTTCGGCGGCTTCGACAATATGTTTAAGCAGTTAGATAAACTCAAAACCTTAAACACCGAAGCCCGATTAGCCGTGATCAAAGAGATTTTTGGTGATGATGCCGAAGTCAATCAAGTGCTTTCAACCATGATTGAAAAAGGCAAAGCAGGCTATGAAGAATTTGCAGAAAAAATGGAAAAGCAAGCCGATTTGCGGAAACGAGTGTATGAGCAACTAGGCACACTTACCAATATTTGGGAAAGCACGACGGGAACCTTCACCAATCTACTTGTAGAAATTGGTGCAACCGTTGCACCGCAGTTAAAAGAAATGGCAAATTGGCTGGGGGAAGTTGCAGAAAAAACCAAAGCCTGGGTAAAAGAAAATCCAGAATTGACGGGCTGGTTGATGAAACTTGCCGTGATTTTAACAGGCATTGTTGGAGCAACTGGTATTGCTGCTTCTACATTTAGTTTTCTGTTATATCCGATTGGTAGATTGCTATTATTGTTTAAAGATTTAGGAGGTGTTTTAAACTTCGGTGGTGTGCTACTTTTCGGAAAAAAATTAGAAGATGGAACACGTTCTGTTGGATTACTATCTAAAGCGGGCGGATTATTAAAAACAGTTTGGAAAAATATCCCAACCGTTTTCAATGCAGTCAAAAATGTATTGTCTAGCACATTTAGCATGTTATTCAGCTTGGGGAAAAACGCCATCGGAGGGATGATTTCTTTTGTTGTACAAATGAGCCGAGCCTTCCTCTCAGCAATTCCGAGTATCCTCTCGTTCTCCGCAGCCTTAATGACCAACCCACTTACTTGGATTGTACTGGGTATTGTTGCGGTGATTGCTGCCATTGTGCTTTTAATCAAAAACTGGGATACCGTCAAAGCTGCCTTTTTGAAAGGGTGTGAGCTTATCGGTCAATGGTTCAGCGATTTATGGACGAAGATCAAGGCTATTTGGAATAATGTGCCACAATGGTTCGTGAACCTCTGGGGAAATATCAAAGACGTATTTTCTGGATTTACTGATTTTGTGGTGCTGAAATTTGAGGGGCTAAAAAATTCTTTGTTAGGTATTTGGGATGACATCGGTGGAGCGATTAATAATGCCATTTTGGGCGTGAAATCTTTTCTAGGCTTGGGCGATAGTGTTGATCAAACCACGAAAAAACTACAAACAGCCGAAAATCTTCGCCAAACCGTGCAAGCAATGCCAGAAGTGGTGCAAAATTTACCGACTGTAGGCTTCTCCACAGGTGGCTACACAGGGAACGGCAATAAATTCGCTCCTGCAGGCATTGTCCATCGTGGCGAATATGTAATAACCAAAGAAGCAACTAGTCGCTTAGGCGTTGGTTGGCTAGATCGCCTAAACTACGGTGGCAAACTGGGTGCAACGGCAATGCTTGGTGCATCGGTTGCAGTAGCTCAACCTCTCAAAGTGGATAATCGCCCACCGCTACGTCAACAAGCGGTCGGATTTTCTGCTTCTTCTGCAAACCCTGTTGTGAACATTACCGTTAATGCACAAGCAGGAATGAACGAACAACAACTTGCCCAATATGTGGCACGCGAGGTGGCAAAAGCGATTCAACAAGAACGCTACAGACAGCAAACCCGTGAGCGTTCTAGTTTGTACGATAGAGGTTGATCATTTATTCAGCTTTGCATACAATGCCCTCAATCAACGGAGGGCATTATTATGCAATTAAACCCTAAAATAAAAATAATGTTGGAAGAAAGCGATAAAAAAGGCATTGATGGCACTTCGCTTTTTGAAAACGATACAAAATCTGTTTTGCAATCGTTAGCGATTCAACACTTAGCCGAGAAATTAAATGATCACCCAAAGAAAAATAAAAGACGTCATCATCAGCCACGACTTTTATCTGCTTAGTGAAAAAATCGGTTATACCGCTGATATTATTTTGGATTATCAACAAGAAATCAGCGAATTAGTAGAAGGTTGGAAACAGGCTCAACAAGTCGAAATCTACGATGATAATCGTGATTATGCTTACGGTAGAATTAAAGATACAAACTCAACATACGGCTCATCACCTTTCTATATTGGCGTGTTTCATTCTCGCGTATTACCTGATGATAACGACCCATTACTGGTCTTAACGTTTAGTGATGATGTAATGGTTATCCGAATGTTTGCCGATCACGATGAACTATTCGGCACATTCAGCGACAAGCAGAATAAGAGCAAAATTAAATCCATCAAACAACGCATTTCTAATTGGTTGTTTGATTAAGAAAAGCAAGCCTTGAGCTTGCTTTTTTGTTATCCCCACTTTTACACCCTCCCACACTTTCCCAAATTTTCTCTCTCTTGCACACTATCGCTATTTAATTTGAGCGAGAAAATCAATGAACCGAGAACAAGAAAGACGGCTAGATAACGTGCTACGTTTTGGCAGGATTTTAGAAGTTGATTACCAAAATACCACCGCCCGTGTGCAGTCGGGCAACATTCAGACCGATTTTTTGCCTTGGATTACCCCGCGTGCAGGCGATGTGCGAATTTGGTCGCCCCCGAAAGTAGGCGAACAAGTGCTGGTGCTTGCGGTCAGTGGCGAATTTAACACAGGCGTAATTTTGCCCTCCCTGTTTGCTAGCAACGCTCCGAATGATTCGCCAGATGAGTTTAGCATTCATTTTCCCGATGATGTTGTTTTGAAGTACAACTTTGCAAGCGGTCATTTTTCGCTAACGGGTTTCAAAACGAGTGATATTCAGGCATCAGGCGAAATTAACATCACTTGCCCAACCATGAATATCAACGGTAACCTCAATATTAAAGGCAGCGTTACCTCTACAGGCGATATGGTTGCAGGCGGTATCAGTCAAATCAACCACAAGCACGGCAATGTACAAAGTGGTGTGAGCAAAACAGGAAAACCCGAGTAATGAACCGACAAACAGGCGAAGTATTAACTGATGAAACCGCCCATATCAAGCAATCCATCGCCGATATTCTGCTGACAGCAAAAGGCAGTCGAGTAATGCGGCGTGATTATGGCTCAAACCTCTACCGCTTAATTGACCGCCCGATTTCCTCTGGGCTTTTATTGCAACTTTCTTGTGCGTGCGTAATGGCACTCAAACAGTGGGAGCCACGCATTATAGTGAACCGCTTTTTGATTCGGTTTGATGCCGAAAAATCTCGTTTTTTAGGCACGCTTGAGGCAACGATTAAACGCAGTAATACCAAATTTATTCTGGGAGATTTAGCACTATGAGCGAATTAGTGGATTTATCCAAGCTACCTGCCCCAGATGTGCTTGAAACCTTAGATTATGAAACCCTTTTGGCAGAACGTAAGGCACAATTTATCGCCCGTTACCCCGAATCGGAACAAGCTCAATGGCACGCTAGATTGCAGCTAGAAAGCGAACCGATTGTGAAATTGTTAGAAGAGAACTGCTACTTACAATTGCTTGAACGCCAACGCATTAACAGTGCGGCAAAAGCAACAATGCTTGCGTATGCTACGGGTACGGATTTAGATGTGATTGCGGCAAATGTCAATGTTTCGCGTCAAGTAGTGAGAGAGGCAGATCGTAGTGTATCGCCGGTAATACCAGCTTTAATGGAAGATGACGATTCGTTTCGCTTACGTGCTCAATTAGCTTTTGAGGGAATGTCAGTAGCTGGTCCACGTTCTGCCTATGTGTTTCATGCACTTTCGGCTCATCCGTTAGTGGCTGATGTGTCGGTTATATCGCCTGAGCCTGCTCAAGTGTTGGTCACGATTTTGAGCCGAGAAGGGCAGGGCACAGCAAAAGAAGAAATTTTAAACGCGGTGCGTGCCAAACTGAATGATGAAAACATCCGCCCGATTGGAGATCGTGTGACGGTGCAAAGTGCAGTGATTCAGTCCTATCAAATTCACGCCAAATTGCACCTTTACCGTGGACCAGAATATGAACCGATAAAAGCGGCAGCATTAAAACAACTCACAGCATACGCTGAAGAAAAACGTAGACTGGGGCGAGATATTAGCTTGTCAGGCATTTATGCAGCATTACATTTAGAAGGAGTGCAACGGGTGGAATTACTCCAACCCACGCAAGATTTAGTGCTGCCTAGCTCAAAATCAGGCTATTGCACCAACATTAATTTGGAGATTGTGATTTCGGATGATTACTAGTCCTTTATTACCCGTTGGTGCAACGCATCTGGAAAAACGGGCTGCCGAAGTGTTACAACAAGCGGTTGAAAATCCAATTTTAATTCCGGATTTAATCAATCCAGACCGTTGTCCAGAATCGTTTTTGCCTTATTTAGCGTGGGCGTATTCGGTGGACAAATGGGATGAAGCGTGGACGGAAGAGGTCAAACGTCTCGCGATCAAACAATCCTATTTTATCCATAAACACAAAGGTACCATTGCTGCTGTAAAACGTGTCATTGAGCCTATCGGTTATTTAATTGACCTCAAAGAATGGTTCAATAGTCAACCTCAAGGTAAACCAGGTTCATTTAGCTTAACGGTTGAAGTGCCTGAAAGTGGCTTGACGGAACAAACCTACAATGAATTGGTGCGTTTAATTCAAGATGTGAAACCTGTTTCACGCCATTTAACCACCTTAGCCATCGCCATCTCTCCAACAGGTATATTACATCACCAAATCGGAGTGCATATGGGCGAAATAATGACTATTTACCCACAAGGATAATCTATGGCTTCTCAATATTTTGCTCTTTTAACAGATTACGGCAAGCAAGCCTTCGCCAAAGCATTAAGCAGTCAACAACCTATGCAATTAGCCACTTTTGCTGTGGGGGATGGTAACGGACAAAACGTGACGCCAACAGCCAATCAAACAGCACTTGCTCGTGAAAAATACCGTGCTGCAGTCAGTGCCGTGTCTCTTGACCCTCGCAATAATAAGCAGGTTATTGTAGAACTCACAATGCCTGAAAATGTCGGGGGATTTTATATTCGTGAAATGGGGGTGTTTGATAACCAAAATAAATTGGTGGCTTATGCTAACTGCCCTGAAAGTTTCAAGCCTACGCTTGAAAGTGGCACAGGCAAAGTGCAAGTACTGCGAATGATTTTGCAAGTAGCGTCAAGTGCTGCCGTCGCCTTAAGTGTGGATCACAGCGTGATTTTTGTTACACGTCAACAACATACCCCAAAAACCATTACCGCTACAACAGCGAATGGTTTTGACGAAACAGGTCATACCCACCAAATCGACAAAGCTAGTCTCACTCAACAAGGCATTGTGCAACTCAACTCAGCCACAAATAGCGACAATGAAACAATGGCAGCCACGCCCAAAGCGGTGAAAACGGCTTATGACCTTGCCAATGGCAAACAATCCCCCGCTACAACTTTAGCGGGCTATGGTATCGGGAATTTTAAAGTTGAGCCTTTTGTTGGCAATTTAAACACCTTAAAAACCGATGGTGTTTATGCGATTACTCAAGCAAGCCGTTCTCAAAATCTGCCCGTATCGACCAGTTGCCAGATCGAAGTGATTGCAGGTGGTGATGGCGCTTGGTGTCGCCAATTCGCTTATGTTGCTTATAGCACAGATGTTTACGAGCGACATCAGACAAGCTATCAAACAGATAGTTGGTCACCTTGGGTCAAAATAGATAGCTTAGACAAAATCCCCAATAGCAAAAAATCCTCTGCAGTAGATAGCAATAGTGCAGACACAGTTGCAACGAGTGCGGCGGTTAAAATTGCTTATGATAAGGGTGTGGAAGCGAAAACGGCTGCAGATGGTGCACAAAGCACGGCAA
>QWCF01000213.1_pt1 | contig 47639 bp, 48 predicted proteins | sample 1972521 | NCBI WGS metagenome assembly QWCF01 (sample SAMN09866715, study PRJNA288562) | Human oral metagenome isolate term4_saliva, whole genome shotgun sequencing...
TCAATTAGTCGCAATCGCTTGTCTGACTAACCTTATCGGCTTTCGTTTTCTTAAGCCCTTTCGCTCCCGACCGCCCCGCTCGCTTGCGTCGGCTTCCCTTTCGTTTGCGAGTGCAAAGGTAATACAAACTTTTCTTTCCCTCCAAATATTTCCACAAATTATTTTTCTAGGCACTACCCCGTTTCTAATTAAGCTCATTAATGTCAGAGGTTTAACTACGGAAAATTATTTTCAGAATGTTTGATACCTAGAGAAAATTGTCTAAGAGTTATTGCTCCTTAAAGTTTGATACGATTGCTACATTCTTATATACTCTTATTGCTAAAGCGTGTATAAATAATTATCTTCGCTCAAAGAATATATACAAATACAGTTAATTCAAATGAAACATCAGTTTGTTACCCTGATTACGGGTAGTCTACTACTGCTTAGCTGTGGTACCCACCCTAGCACAGAGCCTAAACCCGAAATCAAACCTCAGAAGCCAACCAAGAAGGAGCAAAAAGAGCCCGAAAAGAAAGAACAAAGCAACATCTCGAAAGAAATGCTCCAATTCTTCCGCAGTCATCTCGCAGGCACAAAGGCTAACCTTCCGCAAGGCGTCCTAACAGCTCAACAGCTAGAGCAAGCCGAGCAAGAAGTATGGAATATATGGAAAGAAGCTAACAGCTCCGACATCCGCCAATACCTCCCCAACAAGACAACGCTTCAAGCCAGTTCAATGCCACGTAATCAATGGATATTGCCTGATGAGTCTGATGGTGGCAATCGCTATCCAGCCGTACTCCCATTCTATTGGGGTTATAAAGGTGCTAAGCCTAATGAGGGCTTCCCCCTCTTCGTCTATATGCACGGTTCGGGACCGAAAGAGCAAGAATGGGCAACGAGCTTACAGCTAGCAACAGCATTCCAAGATGGACCTTCGCTCTACTTCATTCCTCAAATACCTAATATAGGGGGACTGTACCGCTGGTGGCAAAGTTCTAAACAGTTTGCGTGGGAACGCCTATTTAGATTATCTCTAGCCTCTGGAGAAGTTGACCCACACCGCATTTACATCTTCGGGATTTCGGAAGGTGGTTATGGCACTCAACGCTTAGCCTCTTACTATGCCGACTATCTCGCTGGTGCTGGTCCGATGGCTGGGGGCGAACCTCTACCTAATGCCCCAGTGGAGAACTGCGAACACATTGCTTTCTCTCTGCGCACGGGAGCTAATGACACACAATTCTATCGCAATCAATTTACTCAAAAAGCGAAAGAGGCTTTTGACAAACTTGAGCAAATGCACCCCGGCAAGTTCATCCATAGAATAGAGGTTATCCCCGGACGTGGTCACGGAATAGACTATCGTCCTACAACCCCTTGGCTCAGACAATATGCACGCACAGCACAACCTAAGACAGTGCATTGGGAGGATTATCCTGTAGATAACCAATATCGTAAAGGTTTCTATAATCTTGAGCCACTCAAACGCCCAACGAATCAAAAAGAACGCTGCTACTACGAAGAAGAAATCAAAGGGCAGACGATTGATTTAAGAATACGCATTCCTGAGTATCACACTACTGAAGCCACTGAAATGTGGTCACTCCCTCTTAGCTTTACACGTTCGTACACAGAGGCTACGGGCGGTAAGATTCGTCTTTATCTAAGCCGACAACTTGTAAATCTAGACCAAGAGATTACAGTTCGTCTCAATGGTAAAGAGGTTTATCGAGGAGTATTGCAACCCAACTACTCTGCCCTTGCATCAAGTTGCGCGCTCTTTGGCGACCCACTACGCCTATTCAGTGCGATGCTTGAGCTAAGCTACTAGGCAGCATTTATACCTACTGGGAGGAGTGCCGCCCCTAAAGTAGTTTGTTGCACCATGCTCGTACGAGCATGGTGCAACAAACAAGTTCAACTTTAACAACAATCCTAACAATGCTTCGTAAAATCATATTCTGCTTGATGCCTTGGAGTTTCTCCGTAATGCTCTATGGACAAGTCAAAGATAGTATCTCCTCTACTTTTTTAGTTGCCCATTATGATTATACTTGCCGGACTTCTGACAATAAGGGAGAAAATCATATAGTGAACTATGGGCTTACCCTGCAAGTGGCTCAAGATATGGCCTGCACTATGGGGCAGAAGCGCCACAATGGAGAAAATGACAAGAGTGAGCAACTACTCTATGTGCCCACGACTTGGCAGAACTATCCTGAGGGAAAGATAACTTCAGTCGAGACCATCCCACCTTATCGCTATTTGACCACGGAAAAGATGGGCGAGATAAAATGGACATTACTAGCCGAACGCGATACCATTTGCGGACTACCTTGTCAGAAAGCAAGCGGAACGTATGGCGGAAGAGCGTGGACAGCATGGTTTACCGAAAAACTGCCCACTCGTTTTGGTCCATGGCGATTGGGAGGTTTGCCTGGTCTGATTGTCCGTGCGATGTCAGCCGATAGTATTCATCGTTTTGAATGTAGTAAGGTGGAAACCGTGAAAGAGACCATTACTTACACTGTGCCAGAAGGCTGTGTAAAGTCTGCTCGTGCCAAGTTTGTAAAGTTACGCAATCGCATCTTTGGGAATCCGAACTACGTTTCTAATCCATCGTATTACATCAAGCCTACAGAAATAGAAAGTATGGCAGTGATAAAGGGCATGGTACTATTAGGAGGGACACCTATTGATATGAAACCTGCAAAATTTCAACCCTTAGATTTCTAATCATCCGGCCATGATATGACTCGTTTGTGGTTCTTTTTACTTCTCTTAGTTGCTCCCCTCCGTGCTGCGGATGCCCAGACACAAACAATAAGTGTGCATGGGCAGGCTCGTTGCGGGACAGAAAAGGTTGTAGGAGCTCTTGTGACTATGCTTCAACCGGCTGACTCCAGTATTGTCGCCTATACGACAACTGACAAACAAGGGTTCTACAACCTAAAGGCTACGACTCAACTCAGCGAAGTACTCCTTAGCATATCAGGCTTTAATATCAAACAGAAAACGACTCGTATCAAAGCGCATTCGCAAACATTTGACTTCCATGTCGAGGAAGAAAACAGAATACTGCGTGAAGTCGTGGTTAAGTCGCAAAAACTGTGGGGGAATCGCGATACGCTCAACTACCTCGTTTCGGCCTACACGCGTGGCAAAGACCGTTCCATAGGTGATGTGCTCAAGAAACTGCCTGGTATCACCATCGAGGACAATGGAGTGATTAAATATCAAGGCAACCCTATCAACCATTTCTACATTGAAAACCTTGACATGTTGCAGGGACGTTACAATCTCGCCACACAGGGTATCAAAGCCGAAGATGTCGCCACAGTACAGGTATTAGAAAATCACGAACACATTCGTTCACGACAGGACCAAACGCCCTCCGAGCGTGCAGCTATCAATCTAAAAATCAAAGATAAAGCCAAGGGAATATGGAGCAAATCGGCAGATTTAGGTACTGGACTCAATCACGATGAAACATTGTGGGAGGCTATGCTCCAGACCATGTACTTCGGTAAGGGCAAGCAGCACATGTTGCGTTATAGTGGTGACAATCTGGGACGTTCCCTAGAAATGGGCACTGACCATTATGGCTTCTCCTCAGAGGGAAACTCTCGTATGGTTTCTCTTGTGGAACACTCCTCACCGCCAATAGGCAATAGTTTATTTGGCTATCGCCATAGCATCAATCTCAACAATTTGGCAAAGCTCTCCGACAGCATTACGATAAACTACAACCTCAATTACAGCCACAACTTCGCCAGTGGGCACTCTTTCACACAAACCACTTACTTTTTACCGAATGGTGAGAAGCAGTTGCTTATGGAAGATATAGCCGACCGCACGCACACTCACTCGGCGAATATTCAACTCATCTACGAGATGAACCGTCAGCGGCGCTATCTCAAAAATGCATTTTCGCTCTGGGGACGGTGGAATGAGGGGCAAGGAGAGATTCTTTCGAGTCATCAATTCCAACCCCCAATACCGAACGGAACTAGTGGAGATACCTCCATCTCACAAGCTTTGCACTATCGTTCACTGGGAGTGACCAATCGCACCCATTGGGTGTACCGCACAGCAAAGGGAGGAGGTTTTGAGTGGACCTCTACCAATCGGGTTTCAAAGACTCCACAAACCCTTATCATTACTGGCGAGAGGCCTGCTCATCAAGACATAGAAATCACAGCCATTTCCACGAGCAATAGCTTTAGATTGTTGCGCGACCTTCGTTCTAGCAAATGGACGCTTTCCTCCTCAGGAAATTTGAATACCAACTATACTATACTCACTTCGGCTCTCACACATCCCAATATACCTGTGGCTCCTTATGGAGATATGAATCACTTGCATACCAGTGTAGATTTGGGACCTGTGGCACAATACACGAGTGGGGACTTCCAATCCAAGCTCAGTCTGCCCGTAGCTTTGACCTACACCGCCCTCCACAACGCTGCTGTTGAGGGCGAGGAAACGGATGCTCACCGCCTGCGTTTATATTTGCAACCTTCGTTTTCTTTACATTGGAAAGCCTCTGATAACTTTACGCTCAACGCCAATGCTCACTATTCAGTCAGTGAGACCCCTTGGAGAAAACTTCTCACAGCCAATGTGATGCAAAACTATCGTAGCCTTTCGCGCTATCGTGCTACACTCGACAACAGTTACAATGCAGGTGCTCATTTCAAAGTGGCTTTCAAAGACATCTTCTCAAGTGTGTTTGCCCATTTGGAGGGCAATTGGCAGCGTTCGTGGAGTGACATCGCCTACGGAACTACCCTTGATGAGCAGGCGCATACGATTGTCGAGGCGGCGTATATGCCCAATCATAGTAATCGTTATATGCTGACGGCTTATGGACGCAAGGACATTGATTGGCATACACTACAAATAGAGCTCTCGGCTACCCGCTCATGGGGAGAGAGTGAAATGTTGCGCCAGTCGGTACTCACCACTTATCGCACCACAGGCTATGCCCTACAAGGTACGCTGTCATTCGATATAGTGAGTGGATATCGCTTGGATTATAAAGCTACATGGCAGCGACAACGTTCGACGGCTCCTCAACAGACATTCACCTTCGACGAACTAAGTCAGCGTGCAGAATTGAGCCTCCGCTTGCTCCCTTCGCGTCTATTCTTGAATCTCCACGCCAGCCATACACATAACAGCAGCTTGACCTCAGAACGTAAAGCCTATCTTTTCATTGGTAGTAGTCTGCAATTTAAGCTCTCAAAGAAGGTGGAATTCAACCTCAACGGTGATAATCTCACGAATATCCGCAGTTATAGTTCTCGCTCCATTGGAGATATGGAGAACTACTATTCAGAGTATTATCTTCGCCCATTATCCATTATCCTAACAGCACATATATATTTATAGAGACCATTGCATCATGAGACCGCCCGACGGTCCCAAAAGAACAAGTAAAACTTGTTCTTTTGTGGGGCTTTGCAAAATGCGGTAATCGCAAGGCATTGAGACTGAAGGCGCAGGGAGTTTACTCTTGTAAATGACCAAGCCTGAATGTCGATAATAACGCAGCGAGTGCCGTATNAAGGCATTGAGACTGAAGGCGCAGGGAGTTTACTCTTGTAAATGACCAAGCCTGAATGTCGATAATAACGCAGCGAGTGCCGTATTATGCAATGGTCTCATAATGCGTCACACTATATTAAGAAAATAGGCTGTATCAAGGATTTCTCCTTAATACAGCCTATCCCTTTTCTTTGATTACAGAGTATTACACTTCTGCACTTTGCTCCTCATCGCTCCACGCTAGGGTCGTCCCGTAAATTTGCTCTAGACGATCGAAGAGCTTAGGCGCTTCATCAGCTCTCAAACTTAAGGACAAGCGACAACTCTCCAGAAACTCCTGCTCCAAAACACGCGCATCCCAATCCTTGACCAAACGCATAACCTCGCCCATCAGCTCATAGCCAAAAGCAACCGTAAACGCACGCTCCACGATGCGTTCAACCTTTTTGGCGGTAGAGAGTGCTTCTCGTGTAGCCTCTCTATAAGCCTCTATAAGACCCGATGTGCCGAGCTTAACGCCTCCAAAATAGCGAATAACAACGGCTACAACCTCCGTAACATTAGCACTCAACAGCTGACCAAGGATAGGTTTACCTGCCGTTCCCGAAGGCTCTCCATCGTCATTACTGCGTGTCGTTGCCCCATCTATGCCCAAGCGATAAGCCCAGCAAACATGGCGTGCATCGTAATACTTTTGTCTCAGACGAGCGACCTCGGCAAGCGCTTCTTCCTCTGTCCTTACAGGGATAACATAGGCAATGAACTTACTCCTTAGCTCTGAATATAAGCCCTCTGCCGTCTCTTCCAGACTCCAGTATGACGCTATTACCTCTGACATATCCAACTATTGCTCATCTTTGGAGCGCAACTGCATATTATATAGCTGCGTATAATATCCCCCCTTAGCCAATAATTCGTCGTGTTTGCCCTGCTCTACAATCTGCCCTTCATGCAGAACGCATATCATATCAGCATTGATAATGGTCGATAGTCTATGCGCAATAACAATAGTCGTACGGCTATGCATCAAGTCTTCGAGAGCCTCTTGAACAAGTCGCTCACTAGCGGTATCGAGTGCGCTCGTAGCCTCATCAAGTATCATAATCGGCGGGTTCTTATACACCGCACGAGCAATAGAGAGTCGCTGACGCTGTCCGCCAGAGAGCTTACTACCTCTATCTCCGATATTAGACTCGTAGCCCTCAGCCATACGCTCTACAAACTCATCAACGTGGGCGATGCGTGCTGCCTGCTCAATATCAGCCTGCCTAGCATTATCTGTACCAAAGGAGATATTATTAGCAATCGTATCATTAAAGAGAATTGGGTCTTGATTAACATTCCCAATTAGGCTTCTTAGGTCTGTGAGCTTCAAGGCACGCACATCTGTACCATCAACCAAAATCGCCCCCTCTTCCACATCGTAGAAGCGAGGTATTAGGTCCACGAGCGTCGTCTTACCGCTACCACTCTGCCCTACCAAGGCGACTGTATGCCCCTTAGGTATTGTGAGATTGATATCACGCAGAACCCATTTATCTTCATAACGGAATGAGACATGACGCAATTCGATACATTCCTCAAATCTCAATTCTTGAGGACTCTCAGGGTCTTGAATACTATTCTCCGCCTGCATAATCTCATCAATACGCATCACCGAGCCCATACCCTTGCGTATGGCATAAATACCCTTAGACAAGTCTTTCAGCGGATTGATTAGGCTATAGAAGATAACGAGATAGTAAATAAATGTAGAAGCGTCAATGCCTCCACTACCGCTGACAATAAGCACTCCGCCATACCAAAGCACTATCGCAATGGTCATTGTTCCGAGGAACTCACTCATCGGATGCGCTAGTTGCTGACGTCTAAAGAGCGACATTGTACTCTGACGGTGGCGGTCATTAGCCTCTCTATAACGCTTGCTCATCCATACTTCACTCGTGAAAGCCTTGATAATGCGCAAGCCTCCGAGCGTTTCCTCTGTCATACTCAAGACGCTCCCCCATAGCGACTGCACAGTAAGGCTATCACGCTTGAGCATACGCCCCACACGCCCCATAATAAAGCCTGCTATCGGCAGGAGAATAAAGACAAAGAGCGTGAGCTTCCAGCTAATGAGAATCATGCTACCTAGGTAGACGATTATCATGATTGGGTTCTTCAGCACTAGGTCAAGACTACTCATAATAGAGTTCTCCACCTCGGCCACGTCGCCCGATATACGTGCTAGCACATCGCCCTTACGCTCACTAGAGAAATAGCCTAGAGGGAGTGCAAGGAGCTTATCGTAAAGCGCAACACGCATATCACGCACAATCCCTGTGCGGATAGGTATCATCGCATAGAGAGCCAGATAAGCACTCCCCACCTTTAGCCCAGTCATCACGACTAGATAAACACTCAAGAGCATGAGCGTATAGGGAATACCATGGCTATCTGCTAGCTGACCAACGTAGTAAGAGAAATTATTATTGAGAATATCTGCTGCTCGTGACCAATCTCGGACATTCAGAAAGGAGATATCCGCAAAATCCATAAGCCCCTTAGCACGCTCATCTATTTGGAAGAGTATGCGCAAGATGGGCATCACAAGGGCAAAAGCAACTAGATTAAGTATCGCACTAATGATATTAGCGACTACACTTAGAAGGAGATACCGCTTATAGGGCGGTACATAACGTCTTATAAACCGATATAAATCTTTCAAAATCTTGTATTCATGAAAGGCGAGAGCCACTAAGCTAAGGCTTAGTGGCTACTTGCTGTATCATCTTTGTAACGGAAGATTAGAGTGAAGAGCACGGCGACAAGGGCTGCATAAGCCGCAAAGATATGCCATGAAGTCTGCCACCCATGTATTTTGGCAAGAGCGTCCGTTTGATTATTGACGAAGTGGTCAATAATCGCACCTGCTGCAAACGAACCAATCGTAGCGCCGATACCATTAGTCATAATCATAAACAAGCCCTGCGCACTTGAGCGGATAGAGTTGTCTGTCTCCTTATCCACGAAGAGAGAGCCCGACACATTGAAGAAGTCAAAAGCTACGCCGTAAACAATCATACTCAAGAGGAAGAGCCAAACACCCGAACCCGGATTACCGAAGCCAAGCAGAGCGAAGCGCAGTACCCACGCACACATAGCTATCAGCATCACATTGCGGATACCGAAACGCTTAAGCGCAAAAGGAATAAGTAAGATGCAGAGTGTCTCCGACACTTGAGAGACAGAAATAAGGATATTACTATGCGTTACCCCGAAGGTACCTGCATATTCGGCTACACCATTGAAAGCTCCAAGATAAGGATTTGCAAAACCGTTAGTTATCTGCAAACAAACACCTAGAAGCATTGAGAAGATGAAGAAGAGCGCCATCTTAGGTTGCTTGAAGAGCGCAAAAGCTCTAAGCCCCAAAGCATCTACAAGCCCCTTACCCTCAGACTTGCTCACAGGGCAATGTGGCAAAGTAAAGGTATAGGCAAACATGAGCAAAGCTACTAAAGCCGAAGCTAAGAACTGAAAGCTAGTAGCCTCCAAGCCAAGAACGCTAACCAAAATCATCATACAGATGAAGCCGACAGTCCCGAAAACACGGATTACGGGGAACTCCTTGATTAGGTCTAAGCCATTAGACTCTAGCACAGAGTAAGCCACCGAGTTGGACAAGGCTATCGTAGGCATATAGAAAGCTACGCTTAAGCTATATAAGATATAGAGAGGTAAGTACTGAACGGACTCAACCTGCTGGGTGTACGCCCAAGCACCACACATGAAGAGGGCTGCCAAGAGATGACAAATACCGAGCAATCTCTGCGCTGGTACCCATCTATCCGCTACAATACCCATTAAGGCCGGCATAAACAGAGAGACAATACCCTGCATGCCATAGAAAGAACCTATCTCAACACCACTAAAACCTATTGAGCCCAAATAGCGACCCATAGAAATGAGGTACGCGCCCCAAACGGCAAACTGCAAGAAGTTCAGTATGATTAACCTTAGCTTGATACTCATAACTTCTAGGATTATTTGATGAATATGCTATTACTTAAACTTAGATACTGTGACGCCTATCTTCAGGGCGGCAGCATCCTTCTTGAAGCGCACGAAGCTAGGGAAGAGATATTCATGAATAGCCGCTGTAGTTACAACGTTATTACCTGAGTTAGCCACCTGACGCTCTACGGGAATAACTCTCAACTCCAAATCGGCATCAACCACCCACTTAGAGCCATTATAACTCGCATGGTGCTTGAGGTGCTCAGTAAGCAATCTACTGATATTACTGAAGTTGTAATACTTTGCATTAGCTACATAAGCCGAGCTTAGGTAACTCACTGCCGCTGCCGTACGCTCAGTAAGACCTTTCTTAAAGTAGGTCGTCAATGAATCCTTAGGCATCAGCATCATATAAGGAGGAGGGTCAAGGCTCAGATTAGCTGGATTATCTATTTCCAACTTAAACTGAGTGTCTGCTATCGAGCGATCCTTACCTATCTGAATATCCTTAGGCTGATTTTGAAGCAAGCGTTCAAGCTCGGTATGAGCAAGGCGGATAGCTGGCAGAACGCCTGCAGGACCTTTGCTATAGAGGTAATTACTTTGAGGTTCAAGGAGCGCATTTAAGTTCTGATGCTCAATACCATCTATACGGCTCGTGAGCTTCGTATTGATGAAAGCCTCATGAGCTTGGCGAATGCTGTCGCCCTCCTTATAGTGGTAGTGTACGACTAAGTTTGTAGTTCTTAGAGAAATTTTCCTGAGTATCAAAGTCGCTAGGGCTTGTGCGTGAGCGGTCATACAGACGCTGACCAAGCTCATTAGATAGCTTAAGGCTAATAGCGTAAGCAATTGCTGACTTCTGTACGACACGGCGCACCGTATCACTCGCATAGCGTACAATCTGCTCACCTAGCAAACGTGAAGACTCGGCATAGCTCGATAGCTCTTGCTTGCTACGCTCTCCCCCAGTAAATCCGGCAGGAAGCTCATAGACAGATACCTGCATAGGCGCACGAGAAGAACCTAAGAAACCCTCCCCTCGAGGCAATAATAGCTCAAGTCTTACGCTGTCTATCTTTCCTCCTTCGGGCGTGTGCGAGAACGAAAAGCCCGGAGCCGTGCGTAGTTGTGTGGCAAAGTCAGCCTTAAAGTCGCCATAGGTAGCATCTGCATAAGCTCCTAAAAGACCATCAGTGCTAAATCCATTATACACATCAGGCTGAACCTCCGTAGACGCTTCAAACTGGAGCTGATACTGCTCACTCTCCACCTTATCTCGTGGTGTCTGCACGCTCTCACCTAAGTTCGAAAGCGTATCATCGCAGCTTGCTAGTAGAGCTAGTGAAAGCCCTAAGCCAACTACTGCACGTGCCATCATTTTCATGACCTTATTATAACTGTTCGTAAAAGTTGTTGTAAACCTCTGCTGGGTGTTCTGCACCGGGGTAAGCAAGGAAAGGCTTGCCACTCTTAGCGATAAACTCGGCTAGACTAGGGCTAATCACCTCACTACCCTGCACCACTGCATCGGCATGACTAATAGCGAGCTTCATCAGGGCTTCGTAATCCGTCTTACCCTCCATCACTGCATAATCTTCTTCTGCAATGCCATCGCTCTTTAGCTTGGCGAAGAGGTCGGTAGGTATTTCCACTGCTTGCTCTTCATTATAAACGCTCACAACGAGTTTCGCAGTATTGAGCGCTTCATCTTGGTTGTAAACCTTGCGCAGATAAAGCATAGACAGAGCTGTAAATGCACCGTGGCAATGAATAAAGCCCGGCTCCCAACGCAATTTCTTAATTGTCTCAAACACTCCCTGAACAAAGAATAGTGAGCGTTCGTCATTATCATTCGGACCCTTCGCAGATACTTCCAAGCCAGTTTTACGCTTGAAGAAGTCGTCATTATGAAGGAAATAAACCTGCATACGAGCTGATGGAATAGATGCTACCTTAACAATAAGGGGATGGTCTCTGTTGTCGATAGTTAGGTTAATACCTGATAATCTCTGCACTTCATGCAGTTGATTACGACGTTCGTTAATTGTGCCATAACGAGGCATAAACAAGCGCACTTCATTTTTATCATAGTGCTGCATATACTCTGGCAGTTCGCGTGAAACCTTAGCGATTTCCGACTGCTCTACATAAGGATAAATCTCTTGAGAGATGTAAAGTATTCTTTTTAATGCCATTCGAGTTAATAATTCAACATGAGTCATACCCACACCTCAGATATGACTATAACATTCCTAAAATTAAATCTTTGCAAAGATACGAATAATAGCTGAGTCTGTAAGCCCCCGCCTTAGGGCAATCCAGCGTAAGCGCATGAAATAATAGATATAAATGATTACGTAATGAAGATAAAAAGGTCCTGCAAAGGGGTGAGACTAATAGAGTGTAAAACCTATTTCAAGTTTTAGTTAGATTTCATTGCTAAGTACGTGCAAAGACTTCAGTAAGTACGCGTAAATACTAAAGTAAGTGCGTGTACTCATTGTTGTAAGTGTGCGTACTTACCGAAGTGAGTGCGTGTACTTATTTCCGTGAGTACACGTAAATACATTCGGACTTACTCATACTTAAATTTATACTTGCACTTACCTTTCTGGAGACTTCAGCCGTAGTCTGTACAAACTACACGTGTAGTCTGCACAAACTTCAGCTGAAGTTTGTACAGACTTCGCCGAGGTTTTGAGTTTAGGAAGCGTACGCTTTATTTTAGATGCGTTTAGATAGATATTGCGATGCGCTAAAAGTAATAAGCAAAGTTTATGGACAGTACTATTCCGTGCAATACATCTCAGCAAGGAGCTTACGAAGCCTTTGTGCATCGTTGGCTGTAAGCGTATCTAAGCGACCTTTTAGCCGTTTTTTATCAATAACACGAACTTGGTCAATGGCTATCTGCCCCTCTTTCCCTTTTACACTGACCGTCAGCCGAAAAGGGTAATAGGCTCTTACCTGAGAAGTTAAGGGAGCAATGACAAGCGTACTCAGATGCTCATTTAATTCATCAGGACTAATGATAACGCAAGGTCTCGTCTTATTGATTTCAGAGCCTTGCGTAGGATTAAGGTCAACCCAATAGATATCGTATCGTTTCATGGTCGCCTCTAAATTACCACTCCTCAAGAGTTTCGTCCTCGAATACTTCGGGAATTAACAAATCATCATCATTATTTTCACGCATCATCTGAGCAGCCTCACTCCAACCTGCACGAGCAGACTCTTTCTTAATGAGTATCCCCTCCGAATGCACTTGAAGCGTTATAGGGCTGCTCTCACAGAGACCTAGAGCTTTTAATAAGCCTTGAGGGATAATAACCCCTCGACTATTTCCAATCTTGATTATACTTGCTTTCATCTTGAGCAATCATTAGTTAGTACAAAGGTAATAACATTTATGACAACAATGGCTTTTGCCCTTGTAAGCGGTGGCACTCCTACGAAGCAAGAGCAAAAGGCGGTGCAAGAATAATTCTTGCACCGCCGTTTTATCAATTCTTATTCTCTACTCTAGGTAGAGATACATATTCTTATCGTGACTGCTTGGTGAATGGACGAACAGGGAAGCGAATCTGATCATACCCCTTCGTTCTCATATCCACCGTTGCCCACAGCCCCTTAGGAGCATCAAAAACAGCTAATTGCGAGTCTCCAAGATAATAGACGGTAGGAGATGTGACCAGTGCTTGGAAAGAAGCCCCCCAATGATCTCCGTAATAGTCATAAATCGCCTCCTTGTCAACACGACGTTTCACCTTACTATCAAGATCTGCAGGAACCGTATAGACCTTATATGTCGTATAATTAGCAGGAAGCACACGCTTATCCTTACGCTGATTTGCTGTATTAGTCCAGAAATTCTCATTGGCAATATCATCAACCGTACCGACAAACCCAGCTCCAAGCTGCACAGCCTGTATCTCAAGAACTAAATACGGGAAAACACCCCATGCTCCATTTCCGGAAAAACGACTTTCAGGCCTAATATAAGGAGGCGTTCTTCTCTGTACATTTCCTAAAATAACCTCTGAGCCTATCTCTATATACCTTGATGCTATGGTCGTCTGATTAGGTGCGCCATATTCCATCTTATACCTATACGCTGTACGATATTTCTGAGAGCCGCCTAGGTTTGTTAAGGCTAAAGCATAACGGATATTAGCTTTAGGGTTTTTCCGAGAAGAGAACACTGTCCAGCTCTTAAGCTGTCCAACCTCAGCTTCAACATCGGCATTATCAACATCAGGACCCCCAACCGTATTAATTGCAGCTGCACCTTCATATGGAATAATACTACTCCACTGTGCATGCGTGGGGGAAACATAGGTTCGCCCTCCAGAAGAAAGAGAAACATTTCTAACTTCCTCCCAAGGCAAGAACGTAAATGAATTAACGCCATGCCCCGTATCAAAAACATTCGAAGAGCCTTGAGGCACCAATCCTCTAGGTACAAACTGCCCTGGGTTCTTGCGCGCCACGTTATACTCGGCCATATAGTCAAGTGGAGTGTATGGGTTGTAGTACACGGCATCGAAGTAGACCGCACGACCTTGACCAGCATCCTTAGCATGCTTTTTACCATAGATATAGGTATGCGAAGGAGCGAGGACCTTATTAGGCAATGTGCTTTCCCCCGTCTCAGCAATCAGCGTTGTATGGCGGTTCGTAACACCCTTGACAGGCACAGCCCAAAAGAGAATAGACTGCACACCTTGGGGCAAGGTCGCTTTATTTACTCTTGCAGGGTTATTACTATCTGCAAAAATCGTTGTTAATGAGCCACTACCACTTAGTTGAAGTACGCCATTAGGATTATTGAAGACCTTCTGATATTCTGGCGTATTAGCATCAAGTGCACGATACTCACGAGCGGTACTTGCTGTCTGAGTAGGCTCCCACGCAATCGTTGGACGTCCCTCGGTCTGCGTAATGGGAGGAAGAGAAGCCTTATCGAACTTGAACTTACCCGAGAAGCTAAGCGCAGTAGACACCACCTTAAGCTGAGTGATTTTAAGGTCTACATTTTCACTCCCAAGCTTGGTCTTATACGCATCATCAAGGCGCAAGGTCGCGCGGCAGAGCACACCCTGAGGATAGAGCTTTAGTCTCTTTGCCTTGCGATTAGCATCCCAGTCCTTAGACCACTTAGGCTGTCCGTTAGGGAACATAGGTAGTTCAATCCAAGGCGATGCTGAAGGAATATCCATCACACGAGTAGCAGATGGAGATAAGTTTTCGGCGTTTCCATTAGCATTGACAGACAATTCGCCATTATTCTTATTAAAAGAATTTTGGGTTACTACCATCAGATACCACTTCTTACCAGGAGCAAGAGTAGAGCCTGCACGAAGACGAACACGGTCCTTAGCGAACTTATAGTACCATTAGCTTGCTTGATAATCTCAACATCATTGACATAAGTAACGGGGTCACCCTGATTACTACGCACAATGCAGACTACAGGTATTTTGTTCGCATAAGCTACACCATGTCGGTTATTCGTGCCTGTAGTCGCACTAACAGTAGCATTAAGAGCCTTTAGTTGGTTTTCTTCTTCAGAGAAATCAAAGGTCAAGGTCTCTGAAATAGGCATTTCCTCTGTGCCCTCCTTGTAAATAGTCTCTTCCGCTTGAGTCTTTCCGTCTAGGCTTGAAGGCTCAGCTACATCACGATTACACGACTGTGCTCCCACGAGCACAAATACGGCTAGGCAAGCGCCTAATACTTTTCTAAAATTCGTCATCTGGCTCATAACCTTCAACATCAATAATATCTTCTGTGGGAACACTAAGCTCTGCCAAAATTGAATTGGCAGGAATACGTATCAGTTCTATAACTGGCGACTGATAGCTCTCTTTCAAATACTCCATAAAGGATAAGTTGAGTATTTAACTCAATAACTGATATTTTGTTTTTTATTATAAATATTATACTTTAGCCATTACTCAATAGACTTCATGAGCAAGATTTAATCTATTCCTAAAACACTGAGATTAAAGGCCTAAACACAATCTAAAATCAGAGCCCACGATTGACAAATCTCCGCAAAGGTAGGCATTTTACTCTAATTATCAAACGTCATAACATACTTAACACTTATTTACCCCCCCCCAAGAACGACAAGACGCTGTATTACAGCACTATACGTAAAATCAAAAAAAAAAAATAAGACTATTACATAATAGAGCACTCGCTACATAAGAAAATCCCCCAGCTGAGTTTAACACTCAACTGGGGGATTTTACAAGGCTTAGTCTGACGACTATTCAGCAGACGCTTCAGCAGCAGGAGCAGCTTCGCTCTTACCGCTACCACGACGTGAACGACGAGTCTTAGCAGCCTTCTTCTCTTCCTTAGCGTAAGTAGCGTTGAAGTCTACAAGCTCGATGAAGCACATCTGAGCGTTGTCACCAAGACGATTACCAGTCTTGAGGATACGAGTGTATCCACCTGGACGGTCGCCAACCTTAGCAACTACAGTGCTGAAAAGTTCCTTAACAGCATACTTATTTTGTAGCTCAGCGAAGACTACACGACGAGCGTGAGTAGAGTCTTCCTTAGCACGAGTAACCATTGGTTCTACATATACACGGAGAGCCTTAGCCTTAGCAAGCGTAGTAAAGATGCGCTTGTGTAGGATGAGAGACGCAGCCATGTTAGAGAGAAGAGCTTCGCGGTGAGCCTTCTTACGACCAAGGTGATTGAATTTCTTATTATGTCTCATTTTTAGTCTTTAATCTAAATTGTACTTACTAACATCCATACCGAAGTGCAAGTTCAAGCGGTCAAGCAGTTCTTGCAGTTCGTCTTGGCTCTTCTTACCGAAGTTACGGAACTTGAGTAGGTCCTCCTTCTGGATTTGTACCAAATCACCTAGAGTTAGGATTTCAGCTGCTTGTAGGCAGTTGAGTGCACGCACAGAGAGGTCAAGGTCCTTAAGCTCTTGCTTAAGTAAATCACGCACCTGAGCATCTGCAGCATCCTCATCATCAGCATCGGTAACAAGGTCTTCAATAGAGATTTCTCTATCAGTGAAGAGTAAGAAGTGCTCGATAAGAATACGAGCAGACTCCTTAAGCGCATCCTGAGGATGAATACTACCATCAGTAGTAATCTCAAGGATTAGCTTCTCATAGTCAGTCTTCTGACCTACACGATAGTTCTCAGTGAAGTACTTCACATTGCGGATAGGCGTGTAGATAGAGTCAATAGCTAGTACCTGTACATCATCGTACTTGCCGTGCTTCTCATCAGCAGGCACATAACCACGTCCCTTGTCGATAGTCACTGTGATGCTGAAACTCTTTTCTTCATCGATGTGACAAATAACAAGCTCTGGGTTCAATACCTGAAAGTGAGAAAGCTTAGCAGAGAGGTCACCAGCAAGGAACTCAGTCTTGCCACCACCTACTTCAAGGGTAACAGTCTCTTCGTCTGTACCCGAAGCAATTGAAGAGAAACGAACCTGCTTAAGGTTAAGAATAATGTTAGTAACATCCTCCAAGACACCCGGAATAGTAGCAAATTCATGATTTACGCCCTCAATCTTAATAGATGAGATAGCGTACCCTTCGAGTGAGGAAAGGAGAATACGACGGAGTGCATTACCAATAGTAATACCATAGCCCGGCTCGAGTGGGCGAAACTCAAACTTTGCGAATGAGTTCGTCGCCTCCATCATGATAACGTTTTCGGGTCTCTGAAATGCTAGTATTGCCATGTGATCTGTCAGATTATTAGTTCTTAGAATACAGTTCGACGATTAACTGTTCCTTGATTTCTTCAGGGATATCAGCACGCTCTGGGATATGAAGGAATGTACCAGCCATCTTGCTGTTGTCCCATTCAAGCCAAGCGTACTTGCTGTGGTTGAAGCCAGCGAGAGAGTTCTCGATTACTTCGAGGCTCTTGCTACGCTCACGCACACCTACTACCTGACCAGGCTTTACTGTATATGAAGGGATATTCACAACCTGACCATCAACAACGATGTGGCAGTGAGACACGAGCTGACGAGCAGCAGCACGGCTACGAGCTAGACCTAGACGGAAAGCAACGTTGTCGAGACGGCACTCGAGAAGCTGAAGAAGTACCTCACCGGTAACACCCTTGCTACGTTGAGCCTTGTCAAAGAGGTTGCGGAACTGCTTTTCGAGCACACCGTAAGTGTACTTAGCCTTCTGCTTCTCCTTGAGCTGAACACCATATTCACTAGTCTTACGACGGCGGTTTTGTCCGTGCTGACCAGGAGGATAGTTCTTCTTAGTTAGAACCTTATCTGCGCCGAAGATAGGAGCACCTAGCTTACGAGCAATCTTAGATTTTGGACCTGTATATCTTGCCATTTTCTTCTTATTATAATGCGCTGTCTTACGTTGAGAGCACTCACCAGCGATAGATGAGCTGGGTGCAGCCGCGACCGGTTATGAGGAGAGGGTAATATGAAAGTATAGCCAATCTAAATCACCCTAGCTCTCTAGCCCCTCAAGAGAGAGGCGGGCATGAGCTCTCGTAATCTCTGCGCTGTAATTATATTTACGTCAGTTAGTCTACTAAGGTTTTCTTCTCTTAGGAGGACGGCAACCGTTATGTGGCAGTGGAGTAACGTCGATGATTTCGAGTACTTCGATACCAGCAGCATGAATCGTACGAACAGCAGATTCACGACCATTACCTGGACCCTTAACGTATACCTTAACCTTGCGCACACCTAGATCGTAAGCGACCTTAGCGCAGTCCTGAGCAGCCATCTGAGCAGCGTAAGGAGTGTTCTTCTTACTACTGCGGAAGCCCATCTTACCAGCACTTGACCAGCTGATTACTTGACCATCAGCATTAGTTAGTGAGATAATAATGTTATTGAAAGAAGAGTGAATGTGAGCCTGACCCACAGCGTCGATACGAACGACCTTCTTCTTAGTTACTGTTTTCTTTGCCATATTACCTATTACTTAGTAGCCTTCTTCTTATTTGCAACAGTCTTCTTCTTACCCTTACGAGTACGAGCGTTATTCTTAGTGCTCTGTCCACGAAGAGGGAGACCGATACGGTGACGAACACCACGATAACAACCGATGTCCATCAGACGCTTGATGTTTAGAGAGATTTCACTACGGAGATCACCCTCTACCTTGTAGTCTGCACCGATAACTTCACGGATAGCAGCAGCCTGATCGTCTGTCCAGTCCTTAACCTTGATGTTACGGTCTACACCAGCTTTATCAAGGATCTTAGCTGAACTGCTACGACCGATACCAAAGATATAGGTCAAGGCAATTTCTCCTCTTTTGTTTTGTGGCAGGTCAACGCCGACAATTCTTATAGCCATACTTATTATTTAGATATTTGATGACAAATTACTAACCCTGACGTTGCTTGAACTTAGGGTTCTTCTTGTTAATAACATACAGGCGACCCTTGCGACGCACAATCTTGCAGTCGTCGGTACGCTTCTTTAGAGATGCTCTTACTTTCATATTTTTATAGAGTTTACTTGTATCTGAATGATATTCTGCCCTTAGTGAGGTCGTAGGGAGACATCTCTACTTTCACTCTGTCCCCAGGGAGGATTTTGATATAATGCATGCGCATCTTACCTGATATGTGGGCGATGATTTGATGCCCACTCTCTAGCTCCACTCTGAACATTGAGTTCGATAGCGATTCTGTTACTACGCCGTCTAGTTCTATTGCAGCTTGTTTCGACATATATAAATAGTTACCTTTTAGAATTCTCTATCACCAAGTACCTCGGCGATAAAATCAAACGAAGAGAGGATGTCAGCCTTTCCGTCACGAATAGCCACACAATGCTCAAAGTGAGCACTTGGCTTGCGTGTCTTAGTACGGATAGTCCAGCCATCACGCTCTTGTACCACGTTCTTGCTACCAATGTTAATCATTGGCTCGATACAGATGCACATGCCATTACGGAGCTCTGTACCCGTACCACGCTTACCGTAGTTAGGTACTTCTGGGCTCTCATGCAGATTAACACCGATACCATGACCCGTTAGTTCACGCACTACGTGATAGCCACGAGCTTCACAATAGCGCTGAACAGCATAACCAATATCTCCAGTACGATTACCAGCAACAGCCTGCTCGATACCTACATAAAGAGATTCCTTAGTCGTCTTGAGGAGCTTATGCACCTCTTCACTAATCTCTCCTACTGCAAAGGTATAAGCACTATCACCAGTAAAGCCTGCTAGTTTAGTTCCACAGTCCAGAGTCACGATATCCCCCTCTTGGAGAATAGTCTTATGACTAGGAATGCCGTGTACGACTTGGTCGTTTACGGATATACACATGCTACCGGGAAAACCTTGATAACCAAGGAATGCTGGCGTAGCACCATGATCGCGTATGAACTCTTCTGCACGCTTATCAAGCGCCTTCGTAGAGACTCCTGGAGCGATTATCTTAGCAACCTCTGCGAGCGTGCGACCAACAAGTTGGTTCGCAGCACGCATAAGTTCTATTTCTTCGTCTGTCTTGAGATAAATCATAACACTTAGTATGCCGATACTGATCCTGAACGACCCTTGATACGACCAGTCTTCAGTAGACCATCATAATGACGGTTCAAGAGGTGACTCTCAATCTGCTGAAGTGTGTCAAGCACAACGCCAACGAGGATTAGAAGAGAAGTACCACCAAAGAACTGAGCGAATGCATGGTTCACTCCAGCCATACGAGCGAATGCTGGCAAGATAGCGACTAAGGCCAAGAAAATAGCACCAGGAAGCGTAATACGTTCCATGATTGTGCTAATAAAGTTAGCCGTAGCCTTACCTGGCTTCACACCGGGGATAAACCCATTATTACGCTTAAGGTCCTCAGCCATCTGCTGTGGGTTAATCGTAATAGCTGTATAGAAGTAAGTAAAGATGAGAATCAGTAATGCCACAACGAAATTATACCAAAAACCATTCACATCGCTCATAGCATGGAAGACAGGGCTTTCCTGTGCTGTGGAAGATAGACCTCCTAGCATAATAGGAAGCATCATAATAGCCTGAGCGAAGATGATAGGCATCACATTGGCAGCATTTACTTTTAGGGGAATATACTGGCGGGCGCCACCATACTGCTTATTACCTACTACACGCTTAGCGTACTGTACTGGCACTCGGCGAGCACCTTGCACGAGGAGGATAGCACCTCCGATAACGACAAGCATAATCAATATCTCTACAAGCATATAAACTAGACCACCTGCAGTCTCGCTAAGACGAGAGCTGAGTTCGCCAAGGAATGCTCCTGGCAAACGAGAGATGATACCAATCATGATGATAATAGAGACCCCATTACCAAGACCCTTATCGGTGATACGCTCACCGAGCCATAGTACGAACATACTACCAGCGGCCATGATGATTGTAGCAAACACCATAAAGCCGATGCCTTCTGGAGCTACGCCCCCAGCACGAGCAATCTGATGCTGCAAGTTCACCAAGAAACCAGGACCTTGAACGAGCAGTAATATGACAGTTAGATAACGTGTCCATTGGTCAATCTTACGACGACCGCTCTCGCCCTCGTGCTGAAGCTTCTGCATAGAAGGCACCACGATAGCAGCGAGTTGCATCACGATAGACGCCGATATATAAGGCATGATACCTAGGGCGAATATCGAAGCATTAGAGAACGCGCCACCAGAGAACATATCCATCAACGCCAACAGACCGCTCTCAGTCTGCTGACTGAGTGCTGTTAGGGTTTTAGGATCGATACCGGGGATTACGATGTAAGTCCCTAGTCGGTATATGATTACAAAGAATAGGGTGACAAGGATACGCTTACGCAGTTCCTCCACAGCCCATATATTCTTGATTGTCTCGATAAAGCGCATAAGATACTCTCTTTATTATAATTTCTCAACAGAACCGCCAGCAGCGATGATAGCTGCTTCTGCACTCTTACTGAAAGCGTGAGCCTTCACTGTAAGCTTAGCTGTTAGGCTACCATTACCTAGTACCTTAACGAGCTTCTTTGAGCTTACTAGACCAGCTTCTGCTAGAGCTACTGGGCAAATAGCTTCAAGGTTCTTAGCTTCTGCTAGTGCCTGAAGCGTTGAGAGGTTGATTGGAGCGTACTCTACACGATTGATGTTCTTGAAGCCGAACTTAGGCAGACGACGCTGAATAGGCATCTGACCACCTTCGAAACCGATCTTCTTTGAATAACCTGAACGGCTCTTAGCCCCCTTGTGACCACGAGTAGAAGTACCACCGAGACCAGAACCAGGACCACGACCAATTCTCTTACGTGTCTTGACAGAGCCTTCTGCAGGCTTAAGACTTGATAGATTCATATCTTAGAGTTGATTCGTTTATTATTATTCTACTACCTTAACGAGGTGCTTAACCGCACTGATCATACCACGGATTTGTGGAGTGTCATTGTGTTCCTTTACACGGTTGAGCTTCTTTAGACCTAAAGCCTTAAGCGTTAGCTTCTGTACCTTAGGAGACTTGATGCTACTACGCACCTGTACAATCTTAATAGTTGCCATTTTTTGTTTCCTATTTACTTAATACTAACCCTTGAATACCTTTTCTACAGAAATACCACGGTGACGAGCCACTGTTAGTGGGTCACGCATTTCGCAAAGAGCTTGGATAGTTGCCTTTACTAGGTTGTGAGCGTTTGATGAACCCTTGCTCTTAGCAAGTACGTCATGTACACCTACGCTTTCTAGTACGGCACGCATAGCACCCCCTGCCTTAACCCCTGTACCATGAGAAGCTGGCTTAAGGAATACACGAGCACCACCAAAAGATGTCTGCTGTTCGTGAGGGATAGTACCCTTATGGATAGGTACACGTACGAGGTTCTTCTTAGCTGCTTCTACACCCTTAGCAATAGCTGCTGATACTTCACCAGCCTTACCAAGACCCCAGCCTACTACACCATCTTCGTTACCTACTACTACGATAGCTGCGAATGTGAACGTACGTCCACCCTTCGTTACCTTCGTTACGCGGTTGATAGCTACAAGTCTATCTTTTAGTTCTAAGTCGTTTGTAGACTTAACACGATTTTCAATTCTTGCCATTTGCGATTAGAATTTGAGTCCTGCTTCGCGAGCACTGTCGGCGAGCTGCTTTACACGACCGTGGTAGAGATACCCATTACGGTCAAACACTACTGTTTCTACTCCGGCAGCGATAGCAGCCTTAGCTACTTCTGCGCCTACGAGGGCTGCAATTTCCTGCTTTGTGCCCTTTGCTTCTAGCTTCAGTGATGATGCGCTAGCAAGTGTTACACCTGCTTCATCATCGATAACCTGAGCATAGATTTGCTTATTACTACGGAAAACCGTGAGGCGTGGGCATGAAGCCGTTCCGCTTACCTTGCCGCGGATACGCGCCTTAATCTTTAGTCTTCTTAATTCCTTCTTTACCATGATTACTTTAAGTTTATGGTTTCTGTTAAGCTCGCTGATTACTTACCTGCGCTCTTACCAGACTTACGACGGAGCACTTCGCCCTCGAACTTGATACCCTTACCCTTATAAGGCTCTGGCTTACGGAATGAACGAATCTTCGTGCAAACCTGACCAAGAAGCTGCTTATCTGCAGACTCAAGGATAATAAGAGGGTTCTTGTTACGCTCAGCCTTTGTTTCTACCTTGATTTCCTTAGGAAGCTGTAGGTAGATGTTGTGAGTATATCCGAGGACAAGCTCTAGAACCTGACCGTTGTTTGAGGCACGATAACCTACACCAACGAGCTCAAGAGTCTTTGTGAAGCCCTGAGACACCCCAGTAACCATATTATTAATAAGTGCACGATAGAGACCATGTAAGCTGCGGTCCTGACGCTCATCGCTCTGACGCTCTACTACTACATGTCCATCTTCTACCTTTACAATTATACGAGCATCTACAGCCTGCTGTAGTTCGCCCTTTGGACCCTTTACTGTTACTACGCCTTCGTTCAGAGACACAGTTACCCCAGCAGGGATAGCGATTGGAAGCTTACCAATTCTTGACATCTTTGTTTCTCCTTAGATTTAGTATACGTAACACAATACTTCACCACCAACCTTCAGCTCGCGAGCTTCCTTGTCGGTCATTACACCACGGCTTGTAGAGAGGATAGCAATACCTAGACCGTTAAGTACACGTGGCATTTCGCGGTAGCCTACATACTTACGTAGACCTGGACGAGATACACGCTTAAGAGCCTTAAGTGCGTTTACACGACCAGTACGGTCATACTTAAGCGCAACCTTAATGCTTCCCTGAGGACCTTCCTCAACAAACTTAAAGTTTAGGATGTAACCCTTGTCGAAGAGAATCTTAGTGATTTCCTTCTTGAGATTCGATGCTGGAATCTCTACCACTCTGTGGCCTGCCTTGACTGCGTTACGCAGACGAGTCAAATAATCCGCTATTGGATCTGTCATAAAATAATGAATAATTAAATTGATACGGAACACCCGTACAATGTTTAACTAAAATAACTTACGCTCAACTACACACTACTTGGCGACAGTGAAACGCACAACTAGGAGCATAGAAAGCAGCACAAAGTTACATATAATTATTGAATCTGCAAGACTAGCACGCAAAAAACATACTCTCAAACACTTACAAGCATTCTTTTCAAGTCTAAAATGAGGCAAAACGCAAAGACCTTTGGACTCCTCCAACAACAACAAAAATGAGTGCGTGCACTCATCATCGTATGTACGTGTACTCGTTATCGTGAGTGCGCGTACTCACTGACATGAGTACGCGTAAGTATTTTAATAAGTACGCACACTTAAATCAGTGAGCACACGCACTTAACTCCAGCTGAAGTTTGCACAGACTTCGCCGAGGTTTTGAGAATAGGAAACGTACGCTTTATTCTAGTTTCAGTTGCACTTACTCTGTTAGTGCCGCTCCTACGGAGCTCTTAACCATTTTAATCTATGTGGCCCCAGGGTTTCATATCGGGCTTTGCCCTCATTCCACCCTGGGCTTTGAAGAAGTATCGTACCTACGGCACTCGTAAGGCAGAGGTTTAGCTATTCTAAATTTTGATGCGCTTGTTCTGTGGCTTGCCACAATACCAACCTTCAAAATAACTCTAAACATGAACCTACAAATGCCGTATTATGCAATACGGCTCAATACAATCAACGATTGATGACATCAGCAAAAGATTTTTAATAAAAAAAAGAAAAAGAGATGCTAGAATCGTCTAACATCTCTTTTATTGTCGGGATACCAGGATTCGAACCTGGGACCCCCTGCTCCCAAAGCAGGTGCGCTAACCGGACTGCGCTACATCCCGCAATTATTTTCAAGTGCAAAGGTACTACTTATTTTGAAATATGCAATACTTTCCTAAAAAAAATATTTTTGCTTCAGCTGAAATCATTCTAAAAAGACCGCCCGACAGTCTCCAAAAGAACAAGCTTTAGTTGTTCTTTTGTGGGGCTTTGCAGAATGCGGCTTTCGCAAGGCATTGAGACTGAAGGCGCAGGGAGTTTACTCTTGTAAATGACGGGGTCTGAATATCGATAATAACGCAGCGAGTGCCGCACAATGCAATAGCCACAAAAGAGAGGGCAGAGGCGAACGTATGTTCAGTCCTCTACCCTCCTTCAATTTATGAAAACACTCAAGTTACCTTCTAGTCGTTGTCCTTAACGTCCCACCAAACACGAGTCGTTACTAGGTCAGGTTGGTTCTTCACCGCAATATCATACTGAGAACGAGATGCGCCATAGTCATCGGGGTCATATAGCCTGCGCTGAGGCATCTTATTTAACTGAGCACCGGGTCCCGGCCTAACATCAGTAGGCACTTGTAGGCGTCTCCAATCTGACCAGCCCTCGATACCATCACGATTAAAGTTATTTATCCAGCGCTGGAGAGCGATTTTATTAAGGTCACTCGTCTTATCACCCGTCAAGGCTACTTCAGCCTGAGCAAGGTAACTATCCACCTTAATCATGGGCTTAAGCTTATCTGCCTGAGTGGCGACAAGACCCGCAGGAAGCGTGTAAGCCTCCGTGATGCCATTATTAAGCCAAGCAAGTTTAATAGCCTCATTATACAAAGCCTTATAATCAGCCGTTATCCAACCCCTAAGAGCGGCTTCAGCCTCAATAAGTTTAATATGCGTAGCCGTCACGAGCTCTGCTGGTGCATCTTGAGCGTAGAGGCGAGGATGCATCAAGCTCATCTTACCCGATTCTGCATTAGCCCCTGCCCTGCTAATCCCGAAAGTAAAACCGCGGTAATCGTTTGATTTAGACAGAGCCGCAATCGTGCTAACACGGGGGTCATTAAGTTCGAGCAGATGATTGATGATAATCTGAGAGGGCGCAAAGTTTTTACGGTTATCAATGACGTAGTTTTTATACAACAGATTAGCCGATGCGTCTTCCGTCAGATAAGGGCGATTCATATTATCTGCGTTTGTCTGCAGACCGCCATCAGCATAGGCCTGCGCAAAGCGCGCTTTACCCTTGTCGGGCGCAACGTCGCTCAGCTTAATCGCCATCATCATACGGATAGAGGCATTGAGCTTCTTCCACTTAGCGATATCACCACGATAGATAATATCGTAAGTCGCAGACACGCTACCATCAGTAGCGAAAAGCTTGTACGCCTCTGTGAGCCGTTTCTCTAAATCATCATAGATAAGCTCCTGCTCATCATACTTAGGCTCGAAGTTACCCTGAGCCCCCTGCAAAGCCTCTGTATAAGGCACCTTACCAAAGGCATCGGTAACATGCATATAATAGAATGCTCTGAGCGTCTCGGCAATAGCAATTTGATTATTCAGATTACCGAGGCGATGTGCGCTAGGGTCTTTAGCCTTAGCCAAGCGCAGAATATGTTCAAGGTTCGCAATATACAAACGATAGTAATCCTTGGCACTAGAGTAATTCTGCTGAAGAAGCGTTGCTTGCGCATTGGAATTCTCTGAGAAATAGGCAGGCATAATCTGCTCCCACGGATTGTACAAACCGTTATACATCACGGTACTCGCCCCCATCTCTGCACGAAGCAATAAGAAGCGCGCATCTAACTTTGTACTTGTATTAGGGTCTATGTTGATATTATCAAAATCCCCACATGAGCCAAGAGCCAAACCTAATACTAGGCCAAGGCTTATTTGTTTTATCGTTAACATAGTTGAGCTACTTTTAAAGGGTGAGATTTACTGTAAAACCCAAGGTGCCAGAGCTAACGGTCTGACCCGTTTCCATAAAACCGCTAAAAGCATTAGCGGCTTCACTCACATCTATATTAGGTACTGCTGAGTAGATGAGCCATGGATTAGTGGCGACAAGGGCAACACTAGCAGCTTTGACGAAGCCGACCTTCTTGAGCAAGCTCTTAGGCAATTCGTATGTAAGAGATATTTCCCTCATCTTGAGATAAGAGGCATCATACACATAATTACCCAAGCGAGCACCAAGGTCTTCGTAGTATTGACGACCACCAATATAAGTATCTACTGGGGTATAGACAGGCTTGCCGTCAGCGCCATTACTCTTCACGACGCCATGCACATGCACACCACCATTGCCCTTGCTGACAGACTCACGGACATTACCGCCACGGTCATTAAGTCCTGCTGTAGAGGCTAGCAATCCGCTCTGCTCACCGAACATATTCGTTACCGACACGATACGTCCACCTAACTGCCAGTCAAAAGAAGCGCGGAGAGATAGTCCTTTGTAACGAATACTTGTAGAGAAACCACCGGTAGCATCGGGCTGTACAGTACCATAATCACGCTCTTCGTCATTGCTAAGCGTCAGCCTGTAATCACCACTCTCAGCACGGTCCTCAACCTGTGCTTGGTAACGAGCCATCTGCTTGCGGTACGCATCAGGATTGGTTTTCTCTAGTTCGGCTTTAGGCTTGTAACGCTCTACATCAGCCTTCTTAGACAAAATCAACTGCCCATCGGGAGCATACTCTAGACCACTTGTGCGAATTGTTCCGAGAGGACGACCAACCTCAGCCCATAGATAAGCCTTACTTCCGAAGCCTTGCCAAGCTACACGATAGCGGTCCGTCTCGTTGCCATAGAGTTCAAGCAGTCTATTACTATTCTTGGAGACATTCGCATTAAGCTCCCATTCAAAATCTTTTGTTTTGATTAGCGTTCCACCCAAACTGAGTTCGACACCCTTATTCTCAACCTTACCGACATTGACATAATGAGAACTATAACCGCTGAATGGGACTACCGAAGCAGCTATAATTTGGTCCTTAGCCACGCGTTGGTAGAAGTTCAAATCCCCAAAGAGACGACCGCCAAAGAGCCTAAACTCAGTACCTACTTCATACGAGCTTGAGATAGTAGGGCGAATAGCTTGATTAAAGAGGGATAGACGCTCTTCTTGGAATGTCGTATTACCAAACTTACCGAGGAGATAAGTTTGCTCAATGCGATAAGGGTCAAGAGTAGAACCCACTTGGGCTACAGAGGCACGGAGCTTCCAGTAATTGAGTACATTATTCTTGGGGAGCAAGTTGGAAAGCATAATCGAGCCAGACACTCCGCCATAGAAGAAGCTATTCGCATTCTTCGGTAGAGATGAATGCCAGTCATTACGACCTGAGAAGTCAAGATAATAGGTATTATCCCAGCCTAAGACGAGGTTGCCATAGAGTGATTGCTGACGAATATCATTGAGCAGATTACTTCCTTTAACCTTACCATTTGAAGCAGAGAGATTAAAGAGATTATTTGCTGAAAGGCCATCAGTAGTGCTAGCATCTAGTTTGTCGTAACGCTCTCTACGCTCCTCGGCATAGCCCGTAGCATCAAGTGTAAGCTTATTATCAAAGAATTTGTCCGAATAGCTCACGCGACCAATCGTACGCATATCTATCGTACGTGTCTGTATCTGACTATACTTACTCTTCAAGTCATCGGTGATAAAGCCATCAGAGACTTGCGTTTCATGCAGAGAGGTACGCAGATTGCCATTAACCTTAATGCCGACCTTGAGTTTAGGTGTAATCTCGTAATCTGCATCAGCACTAAAGACATGCCACTGATAGGTATCATAACGATTGATTTCATGGAACATCGCGAAGGGACTATTGTGGAACTTCGGAGTGAAGTCATTATAATCCGAGATATTCCATGTGCGGTATGAACCATCGGGACGCTTATAATCCTTGAGCTTAGCGAGGTCTACATCCGTATGGAACCACTGAGTATAACTATAAATCGTACCGAACTTAGCATACTCCTCACTCATAGGGTTATGGTTCTGAAGATAGGTGTACTTATAGTCAAGCCCTACATTTAGGTGCTTCAGTGGACTAAATTTAGTTTTGAAAGTCAAGTAGCGACGAGTAGCATCACTGTTAGGTGTAATACCCGTGCGGTCAATGTTTGTAAACGAGATACGAGAAGTATGGTCCTTGCTAGCACGAAGGAGTGAAACATTAGTCGTATTGCTTACGCCTGTACGGAAGAGCTCAAGCAGATTATTATCCTTTGCGGCAGTCCATAAGGCAGTCTTTCCATAATCAGGATGAGTCTTATCCCACGCATACCAAGGGATATAAGGCTTACCATCGAACTTAGCACCCCAACTGACATCATTATCATAGTCGGGATAGCGCATGCCATCAAAAGACTTCAAGCCGGGGTCATCACCTTCTTTCCACTTGTACGTATTCATGCTACTACCGCCACCATACTGATTTTGATACTTGTAGCTAGTCCTAGCATATTCAGCTGTTAGGGTATGGCTAAGCTGCACCTCTGTGCGTGCTTGCCCTTGACTTACACCCTTAGAGGTAATGATAATCGCACCATTACCGCCTTCCGAGCCATACAGAGCAGTAGCAGCAGGACCTTTAAGCACGTTCACGCTCTCTACATCGTCCATGTTAATCATCAACTTATTCGTGATGACTCCATCAACGACATAGATAGGTTCGCTACCGCCTGGGGTCAGATTATTTGTTCCACGTAGAACAATCTTACCGGGGTTAAAGGTCGCGCCCGAACCTCCGATGAAACGCACGCCCGAAACCTTACCAACCAAGGCATTATTAACATCGGCGATACGTGTGCTAGAGAGGTCCTTAGCGCTAACTTTCTGTGTAGAGTAACCGAGTGATTTCTGCGTACGCGTAATGCCGACAGCAGTTACTACGACGTCATCCAAGAGCGAATTGTCTGGCTCTAACTTAATGACTAGATTGGATTTGATGGGCATCGTTAGGCTCTTATATCCAATGTAGGATACAAGCAATTCTTTTGCCCCTTTGGGTGCATTCAGCACGAACTTACCATCAAGGTTCGTGACTGCACCTACACCCGAGTGCCCCTTAACTACAATATTGGCACCTATAACAGGCTCGCCGGTAGTAGCATCGCTAACCACACCACGGACAGTGGTGACTTGCGCTAATGCGAATGTTTGAACTAGACAAACACCCGCTGCAACGAGTACTTGTTTTTTCATAATTCTGAGTGTATTTAGACTGTGACATACCAAAGGTATAGATATTTATTTAATATATGCAAGCGCACACATAATAAAATTTTAAGATATATCCAATCCAAACGCCATATACATAAAATTTAAAAGAAATAAACACGAATAAATCCACTATATAAGCCAATAAAAACAGATAATAGAGAAACAATCAATTGATACTTGCCCTAATAAATTATTTTCACTCCCGTGAAAATAATTTCATGTTTTAGTTAAGTCGCAGAAGCACGTCGTACTTAAATCGGTACTTACGTGCACTTAAGTTCAGCACTCGGCGAAGTCTGTACAAACTACACGTGTAGTCTGCACAAACTTCAGCTGAAGTTTGTACAGACCTCGCCGAGGTTTCGAGAATAGGAAGTGCAAGCTCATTTTTTACTTCGCTAGCTCAGTGATTTTAATCCCCTAAACTAAAAAGATACCATTAGGCACGGCATAAAAAAGACCTGAAGAACTATTTCCACTCATCTGAATACAAGCAATTATATTGCGGTTATTGATGCGTTTATGTGCGAATAAATAATTTTCTTACTTTTGTAGAGAAGCTATATAGACGACATTAGCCTTAAGAGGTTTAGTCTCGTAGTTTACACCTGCGGTAGTAGCTCAGTTGGTAGAGCATCGGCTTCCCAAGCCGAGGGTCACGAGTTCGAGTCTCGCCTACCGCTCACACAGAATAAAAAAAGGCTGAGTCAAAGTTTATTTTGGTCAGCCTTTTGCCGTTTAATTATAGACTATAACAATAGAAGTATGACATTTTTTACCGACTTCACTAACGGACTTACACATCTTAGCTTGGAGCAGATTATCAAATCATTCTCTCCACTCTTCGTTACCATCGATATACTTGGGGCTATCCCCATTATCCTACAGCTAAGAGGTCGCGGACAAGAATATAGCACCCCAAAGGTCGCCCTCTACTCCGGACTAGTACTTCTACTCTTCCTCTTCGCGGGTGAAGCCGTTCTATCTAAATTAGGCGTTGATATATCCTCTTTTGGTGTCGCTGGGGGCTTAATCCTTATGGCTATGGCGTGGGAAATGACTTTCGGCATCGAGATATTCAAGGAAGAAGGAGCTTCTTCTAATGCAACGATTATTCCCCTTGTTTTCCCCCTCTTTGCTGGACCTGCAGCTTTCACTACTCTACTCAACCTGCAGAACCAAGGGATTGCCAATATCAATTTGCTTATTAGCGTCGCTCTAAATATGGGTCTTATTTACATCACCCTGCGCTATGTGGATAAAATTGAGCGACTCCTCGGTAAACAAGGCTCCTACATCTTGCGCAAGTTCTTTGGGGTCATCTTGATTGCCATTGCTGCCAAATATCTAGTAACAGGTATTATGGGCATTATTCACACAATTCAGGCTATGGCCTAAAGCAGCATTCTTAACTAAACTGACAATACTTATACTAAACAAATAAGGCTAATCGTTGGGATAATAAAGACTTAATAAAATCAATGCCTATGACAGATTATTACCCCAATTATTACGCTCAGTTCGGTCAAAATAATTCTTCATTTTTAGACGTACAGTCTGCACGCCATCAACAAACGCTCACGAACCTACGCAATCTGGCTCGTAGCATATAAGACAAATACAATGAGTACAATAGTATCTCCGTCGCTTCTCTCTGCAAACTTTCTCAACCTTGAGAGCGACATACACATGATAAATGAGAGTGCAGCCGAGTGGCTACATATAGACGTTATGGACGGTGTATTCGTCCCTAATATTTCCTTTGGCTTCCCCATACTAGAAGCCATTGCCCCCATACTCAAGAAGAAACTCGATGTTCATCTGATGATTGAGAACCCTATGAAGTTCGTGAACGAACTTGCGAAGCTCGGGGTAGACACGATGAACGTTCACCAAGAAGCCGTAACACATCTGCACAGAGCTATCTATGCTATCAAAGACGCTGGTATGAAAGCGGCTGTTACGCTGAACCCAAGTACGCCTATCGAAGTGCTGACCGACATCATCGAAGACTTAGATATGGTACTTCTTATGAGCGTTAATCCCGGTTATGGCGGACAGAAATTCATTCCTCGCACTCTAGATAAAGTTAGTCGCCTGCGTAGGCTTATAGACGAACGCGGAGCTAAGTGCCTCATCGAAATAGATGGAGGCGTAAACGCTAGCACAGCCCCTGCCCTCGTCGAAGTAGGCGCAGATGTACTCGTAGCCGGTAGTTATGTCTTCGGTCATCAAGACCCTAAGCAGGCTATTGCTGACTTATGCGCCCTCTCTCGCTAAGTGAAACACCTGCATTAAAAGGATTATTACCCTTCGTTCTTGGCATTTGTGCCTACAGATACACCACGCTCCACAGCATTGCCCTCATCGGGCTTAGCTGTGGAGCGTTTCTTTTTATCCTCTCCTTCATTAACCTTCGCCAACAAAACCTATGGTGGGCAATCATTAGGAAATACATCTTTTATCTTGCCCTAAGCAGCACGCTCGTAAGCATAGGCTATACCTATGCCCGCATAAGAGGGGTACAAGGCAAACAAGAAACCGAACATATCGGGCTACGAGAGCGATGTATCACACAGATGCGGAAGAGCCAGCTATCGCCCAAAGTACAGCATCTTATGGCAGGTATGAGTCTAGGCTACCTCCCCCACAACGAAGCAAACGACTCACTCAGACAAGACTTTGCCCTTAGTGGAGCCGCCCATCTTCTTGCCGTTAGTGGCTTTCATCTTGGGGTTATCATCTTGGCGATGCAGTGGCTACTTAAGCCCTTTAGGCTTCATCGCAAACTTTACTTTGCCCTCCTAATCTTATCGGCATGGCTATTTACTGTCTTTGTCGGCATGAATGTAGCCACACAGAGGGCAGCCATCATGCTTAGTCTTTTTCTCCTGAGCAAAATACTTGACAGAGAGCGCAACAGCATCAACATACTTGCAAGTAGCCTATTTTTACAACTTATCTTTAGCCCTAGCGACCTTTTCCGCTGGGGACTATGGCTCAGCTATGGGGCTGTCGTGGGTATCCTTCTTTTCTACAAACCTTTCTTTTTGAGCGTAGGCACGCTAAGACAAAGAATACTTAGAACATTATGGAGCAGTCTGACGATTTGCCTCGCAGCCGAAGTCATTGTCCTGCCCTTAAGCTGGTATCTATTTGGCTACATCAGTCTCGGCTTTATCTTCACCTCCATACCGCTAACGTTTCTATCTGTACCTTTTATTTGGCTCAGTCTAATAGCCTATCTCTGCGCTGCTCTTGGGGGCGTTCCTCATTTCATTGAACTTGCTCTTGAGGCTATTGGGCAGTGCATGCTCTATATTACAGGGGCAACAAGTCACATAGAGTCATTAGTCTTAGAATACCCCTTCCCCGCTTGGGCGCTTCTTCTTTGCTGGGGTATAAGCATCACCCTATACTTACACTTCTATCCCAAACACAAAACTTTCGCATAAAGAAACCGCCGAGCAGTCTCCCAAAGGACAAGTATTACTTGTTCTTTTGTGGGGCTTTGCAGAATGTGGTAATCGCAAGGCATTGAGACTGAGGGCACAGGGAGTTTACTCTTGTAAATGACCAAGCCCGAATGTCAAAAATAACGCAGCGAGTGCCGTATTATGCAATGGTCACATAAGGAAATGCGCACCACCCACGATTTGGGTAGTGCGCATATATGATTTAGATTTTCTCTAATGCTTACTTAAGACCTAGCTTCTTAGCGATGTCCTTAGGAATAGCATTCTTGTTGATGAGGATATTCATTGTACGACCCTTAACATAGTTCTCAGATACATACCAAATACCCTTATACTCACCTGTTTCACCCCAGCTATTCTTAACCATGTAGAACTTGCGTCCATTCTGATTAACAGCCTTACCGAAAATCGTCATACCGTGGTCATCAGTTAGAGTCTTATTGTCGTAACCTTCCTGACGGTACTCTTGAGTAGGATTGATTTCAGGTACATCAGCACGGTGTACAGCCTTCTGTAGGTTGAAGCGATTAACAGTACCACCAAACCAACGAGCGAAGTCGCTACCAGCATGGTTCATTTCTTCAAGGTCTACAAGCACGCCAAGACCATCACGAGTAAAGCCTTGCTCCGTTACGTCAGCACCCCAAGCGAAGCTATAACCGTTATCAATAGCCTTGCTCATCACTTCCATAAGTTCATCGATAGGGAGGTTATAGCTCTCTGACCAACGCCAGTTATCAGGCACCTCAATAGCGAACTTTTCATAGAATGGGTGGTGTGTGTACGAAGTCAATGACACATAATCATCAGGATTTAAGCCCAATTCCTTAGCATAAGTCTTTGGTGTGTATTCCTTACCGTTGTAACGGAAAGTCTCAGGGAGCTTGCCTAAGTAAGCATCTAGAATAGCATCAAAGCCAGCCTGCCAAGCAGTAGAAAGTTTCTTGTTTGGGTTCTTAACGACTGCAGCAAGATAAGCCTTAAGTACTTCTGCTAGCTCGTTATGTTGGTTCTTAGTAGTACCATAATTAAGCCCCATCATAGCTGAGCGAGGTACAGCGCCATAATGCTTAAGCACATAAAGCACATCATAGAATGAACCACCCTGCTCGAAGTTAAGATGACCGTCAAGACGCACATACTTACGTGCCTTATCTCTGTACGAATGATCCACAACGAACATTTCGCTTAGGTCGTAACCCTTCTTACCTATGCGAAGGAGCTCTTCTTCAAAGAAGCCCTGACCAGAGTAACTCCAGCAAGTACCGCTATTAGCTTGGTCCTTAATAGAAGTACGTCCTACTTCCTTTACGACAGTAAACACATTTTTTTCATTCGCATCTTTCTTAGCTGCATTCTCCTGCGCCATCATAGGCAGAGCAGACAGCATAAGACCTAGCACAAGTCCTTTCTTCATAATTTGGTTGTTTAACTATTTATCAAATTAATTATTCTTACCAGTGAGTAGCCATAAAAGACGGCATTCTGTACAAAGATAAAACTTTTCTTTTCGCAGACACTGATAAAACTAAGGGAAACACAACAAAAATAAAGGAGATAGACTATTAAAATCTATCTCCTTGAGTGACCCCGGTGGGGCTCGAACCCACGACCCAGTGATTAAGAGTCACTTGCTCTACCAACTGAGCTACAGAGTCATCATCATTATAAAAAGGTTGGTTGGTTTCAACCTTTCGAGTGCAAAGGTACAACTATTTTTGAAACATGCAAGTTTTTTCTTGAAAAATATTTTCTACCTTGTCCAAAGCATATAGTCTTGAAAGTCCGTTATCATATGGAATACTAGAGCGATAGCTAGTGCGCGCACCCACCACGGAAAGACAAAATATTTTTTCGGAATGAGGCAAAAAAGAACATAAACAGCTATTGCTGGATAGCTATGGAGCGGATGAAAACCTATACTCATCCGATGAGGGTCAAAGATAGGGTCCGCAAGTAGATGGTCCAAATCAACAGCCATACTTAGGAGCATCACCCCATAAGCAGACCAAAACCGCTCCCGCCCGAAAAAGACATAAGCAAGAAGGGCAGGAGCGATGAAGTGTAAACTATAGTGGATTATTGCCTGCAACATATTCGTCTATAGGCATATACTTAGGGCTTGGGCCATACTTATTCTCCGTCTTATCTCCATCCAGAAGAAGCAAAATAAAAATGAAGATAGCTAATACGCCCAAAATCAAGCCTATAATACCAAAGAGCACGAACAAGCCATCCGAATGACCTTTACCAACCAATAACGAGATACCAACGAATAGAGACAAAGTCACCAAAATAAGACTTAGGAATAATACTCCGAGATACCATTTACCGCTATAACCCTTATCGTGTAGGCGACGGACTGTCGCACTTGCTTGAGGGAAAAAAGAAATTATAGACCAAAGCACGGAGATAACAGTCCATGTTAGATTCATGTTAGATAACATGCTAAATGCTCCAGCATCAGCATCAGAGAATAGATGCCCAATAACATTTATTGCCAGTGCTATCAAATTATAGAAAAGCCATATCCCCCAGTATTCACGACGACGAGCTCGTCCCTTAAAATTGAAGTAGTTCTGCGTGTAAGACTCAACGAAATACTGCCATAGACTTTTAGCTGGAGCGGCCACAATGGGCTGATTGTTCAGATGTTCCATAAGAGATAATGATTTATATTAAACTATCCACAAATATAATCATTCTTGAATAAGAAGAAAGAAGCTACAGAGCATATTCTCTGTAGCTTCTAAATTTAGCCCTTATATTTACTGAGCATCATTGTACGAGAATTTGCGCTTCATATTAACAGGGAATCTCGGACGAGTCTCATCATAACCTTCTGAGAAGAATTCTAGCTTAGGATTACTATACTTATTCGTGATCCCTAAAAGACCCAACAATGAATTAGTAAATAAGTCATTAACAATAGGTCTATCTTTGTACCGCAAAATTCGCTCATAAAGTTCGGGATGCTCCTTCCTTAACTGAGGAGACACATATACCATAAACGGAATTTCTACATTTGACTTTAGTGATAGACCATGTCCAAAAAATTGTGGTTGATTAGGAGCATCAAAAAGAGATTCTCCATGATCCGAGAAATAGAACAATAGCGTTTTTTGATTTTGGTAATGCTTAACTATGTTTGCAACAACATCATCATTATAATAGATACTACTAACATAGTCTGCAATACGAGCTTTATCTCCAGCTTCAACTATATCTCCATATCATAACCATTATCATCTATAGGAGCCCAATCTGACGCAGGCGTTCTCATCTTGACATACCGCACAACATTAGACATCCGAGCAATAACATTTAGCGGCTGTACATAATCTCCAGTAATTTCTTGATTGCTCACCCAGTAAGATTCATATCCACTTCGAGATAATACATTTGTCAAACTCGGATAATCATACCACGCACCCTTTACATCAAGAGAAAGATAGGTCAGAACTTTAGTTAATGATTCCACAGTCCCTGCTGCAGGGCTAATAACATCAGAATAGGCAATTATTGAACCATCGGCAATTAAACTATCCAACTTAGGCGTATTCTCTAAAGTATATCCATAGCAATGCATATAATCACGCCTTAGCGACTCTCCAATCACCACAACCACATTGATTTGTCCATAAGGTTGCTTTACCTCTAGACGCCCCAAATCAATCTTCTTTATTTTATCTACATTCTCCTTGATTTTAATAGTTTCAACATAGACCAAACCTGTATTCCAGATTAATCTATCTACAGGACTGATGGTATTATCTGGAGCGATTCCTCCATCCATTGAATGCGCATAAATACGAGGCATAAATATGAAGAGATTAACCAGACTACCAAAACCAATTAGGCATGTAACTAGATAAAATACCTTATTCCTCTTTAACCTCCCTGAGACCTTAGATAATAAAAATAATATAACTAAAGAGATAGTAAGCTCAATAAAGCCTCGAATAAAATCTCCCATAGATAAACTCGTGGCTAGATACTCCCTACTTTCGGCCACCGTCGTTGCCATCAAGATTGTCACAACCGAAAATGTATATCCCTCTCCATATTTACCTAGTAAATAAGTCTCAAACACATGGAGAATTGCAAAAAACAGTACCAAGACAAAGCCTAAAAAGTTTTGCCCCTTCTTTGACTTAGGGCATGCAACTAAGAACCATGCCAATGAAGCCCAAAAAGAGGAGCGAAAAGTAGCTATTGCCCCTATTTTTAAGATGGTCATTGCCGAAAAATGCATAGCCATAGCCTCCGCGAGAAGATGAACAGTCAGAAATAACTGCAAGACCAGCACAAAGACAAACATAGGGAAAGTCTTTGCTAGACGCCCTACGTAAGCACTGCTATCCATCCATTTAAGTATATTTTTAATCATATCTTCTGTATTACCTATTTTTCATTATTTAAATCGGCATCCTTCGGAGTAGTCCCTCGTTAAGAGTTCGTAGCTAAGTTTCAGCCATATCAAAGTAGGAAATAGAGCCTTGAGCGCATAAGGCTGTACCCATTCGGTACGCAAACTCTTGGGAAATAAGTCCGAGGGCGATAGGCTACTCAAAATAAATGCACCCACCAAGAGAAGCAAGTCTAAACGTTCCGTCTTGCGCTCCCTCAGCACGTACCACAGAGCAATCCCAACAAAAGGAATAATATACGTACTTGATTCGCTGCCCGTACTGAAGAGCACGACAAAGAGCAAAACTGACGACAAGATAGCATAGCGGAAGCCTCGGTACTTATACTGCTTAAAGCGCAAATAAGGCAAGCCAAAGAGAGCCAAGCCCGGAAGAATAAGCCATAAGTCCGAATAAGACGCAACCCCACTTATCTTGCGCACCATACCCAGCAAAGAAACATTCTGCATAAGCGAGAACATATTATCACCATTCTTTACAGTAAGCCTTTGGAACCATTCCACATACTGAGCGCAGACATATTCGGGACTACTTAGTAGCATTGGCAAGGTGAAGCAAACCAAAGACCAAATAATCAGCCACAGGATAAAGAGCCATTTGCGCCTAACGAAAAAGAAAAAGGCTAAGCCAACGACACCATAGAGCTTGACAAAAGTCCCGACCACAATCAGTAAGGCTGCTAAGTACTCTTGCTTGCGCTCAATAGCCGCAAATGCTCCTACAATAATCATGGCAATAGCGACATTGAACTGCTGCATCTGTAGGGCCGTCAAGAGTTCGTGCGCACAGAACCACACGATGAAGACCTCTCCCCTACGTTCCAAAGGAAGACTACGCACCGCCCAGTACAAGGTCAGGCTTAGGGCTAGCACCCACAGCACCAAGCCCACAGCATCAGGCACAAGAGCAAAAGGAGCTATGACGACAGAGAAGAATGGACCGTAATAATTGTGGTCGAAGTATTCGGCAGGATACTCGGCATAGAGCGAGAGCTGCTGTACTAGGTGATGATAAACACCTCTAAATATCTCAAAGTTATTATGTCTATGAATGGATAACTTCGTAAGCCCTGCAATAAGTCCGATAAGCGTCCACAATCCGAAGAGCGTTCGCCTATCCGAGAAAAAAGGCTTAGCAAAAAAGGTCTGCACCTTGCCTAACCATGATGCGCGAGTATTAGTTGTCATGATGTTTTAGATATTGGTCTATATGATAGCGTGGACGCGCCTTAACTTCAATGTATATTTTGCCTATGTATTGCCCCACAACTCCTATTGAGAGGAGAAGCATCGAGCCGATGAACCAAAGAGAGAGCATTAGAGAAGCCCAACCGGGGACAGAGAGATGTTCCACATAAGACACCAGCACATAAATAGCCATAACGATGCTGATTAAGAGCGAGAATAAGCCCATACCCACGATAAAACTAATAGGCTTCGTTGAAAAGGAGGTAATCCCATCGACAGCAAGCAGGAGCAATTTAGTGTAATTATACTTGGACTCTCCAGCCGTACGCTCGCGGATAACATCCTCTACCTCTGCCGAGCGAAAGCCCAACTGCGGAATAATACCTCTGAGATAGAGGTTACGCTCCGAGTATTCGGAGAGCGCCTCAAGTGCTCGTTTGGACATCAAGCGAAAGTTCGTATGATTAAATATAACATTGATGCCCATATTCTGCTGTAAGCGATAAAAGCCCTCTGCGGTTATGCGCTTCAGCCATGGGTCAGCTTCTCTGGAAGTCTTCACCCCATAGACAATATCACAACCCTCCAAATAGTGGTTTATCATCTCCTCAATGGCCTCCACATCATCTTGCAGGTCGGCATCTATCGTGACGACGACATCTGCACGCTCTCTGGCGGCCATCATACCAGCCATAACGGCCAGTTCGCTCCCGACATTCTTCGCAAGCGACAAGCCCTCAACAAAAGAATTATCCTTATGTAGTTCCTCAATGAGCGACCATGTTCGGTCCCGACTACCATCATTAACATACAGAATTCGGCTAGAGGGCGCAATCTTCCCTAATGCAATCACACGTTTAAGAAAGCTTGTCAGCGTATCGGCAGAATAGCGGAGTATCGCCTCCTCATTATAGCAGGGAGAGACGATGATTAGTTTAGGTATCTCTTGATTAGCCATGATTGGGCAGTGTTTGGATAAAGTCCGAAAAAGTTACAAACTCGGCTCCTTCTCGCAGAAATGCAGAAATCCATTTATCTAGTCGCTCTATCATGCCCTTTCCAGCGTTATTACGCACAACAAAAGGCAGGCGAAACTCAGGGCGCTCACCTAATGGATAAAACTCCCAAGGATGAAAGTACACAACCAAATAGCTATCATGCTTTAATGTACGCTTGCAGAGCCAGCGATATAATCCAAAGGGAAGATTATGACAAGAGAGCCAAAAGAGCGGAAAACGTACGAGTGGAGTCACTGAAGCAGGTATTTGCAAAACGCCTTCTTTCATAAAGTGCGTTCTCGGTGCTGAGAGATGCATATAACGCCCGGGAATAAATGTCGGGTGCAGGGAGGTATTGTAAGTGTACCCTGCTTTAGCAATTTCTTGCTCATCAACAGGCATCATACGAGCTTGACGATAGCCCTTAACCTCAATGTCTAATTGCGTTTCAAGCGCATCCTTAGATGCTTTCAAGTCTGCCACCTCAAAAGATGAATGATAATAGCCATGCGAAGCAATCTCATGCCCCGAACGCTTAATGCGCTGCATCAATTCGGGCGTATGCTGAGCGAAATTGGCTGTTGAGAAGAATGTCGCCTTAACGCCATGGCGGTCTAATACATCTAATATCGCTTGAGTACCCTCCTCCGATACGCGTATTTGCTCATCTAAAGCAATCTCAACACCGTGTTCACGAGGAACATCAAACTCCTCAATATCAAAACTCAATAATATCTTATTTCTCACACTCATTTCTTGTTCAGCATCAACTTATATTAAGCAAAGATAAGACATTATCACTAGACCTCTATTAAACGACTCCCTCAAGACAACTCAGATTTCATCAGATAATGAAAACGAACATGAGCCCTGCAAGGGCGATACTCCTGCATAGCCCAGGGTGGAATGAGGGCAAAGCCCGAAATGAGACCCTGGGTACACACGGGCAAAAGTAGAATGAGCTCCGCAGGAGCGGCACTACAACGCGAGCATTTGCCTTACGCCTCGGAAGTGCCGCCCCTTTGGGGCTCAATAAATATACCGATAACAATAAACCCAGGGCTTGCGCCCTGGGCTATGCAGGAGTATCGCCCCGTTGAGGCTCTTCGATAACAACAGCAAGAAATGAGTACGACGTACTCACCGAAATAAGTACGAGGTAAACACTTTAGTAAGTACACGCAAACGCTTTGGTAAGTACGCGTACTTAAATTTGTAAGTACGTAGTACTTTTTGGAGACTTCAGCTGTAGTCTGTACAAACTACACGTGTAGTCTGCACAAACTTCAGCTGAAGTTTGTACAGACTTCGCCGAGGTTTTGAGTTTAGGAAGCATGCATACTGCTTTTCCTACTCGTAACAATGGGTTTTCGATTGAGCTATAACAAAAAAGGATTAAATACTTCCCTTTTGTAAGTATTTAATCCTTTTTATCTTAGACCTTAAACAGGTGTCTATTAGCCGACCAAAAGCTTAACTAAGAAGCCTCCACCAAAGACTAACCAAACATACAAGCCGAGCGCAAGCAAGAAGGGCTTAATACCCGACTGCTTAAACTTAGTGAATGTTGCCTCCAAACCTATTGCCGTCATCGCCATAGTCAAGACAAATGTATCTAGCGTTTCAATGCCCTTAACTAATCTATGATAAACATCAGACAATCCATAAGAAGAGGCAAGGCTCGTCAATAGCGTATTGAGGAAGATAACACCAATGAAGTAAAAAGCAAACCAAGGCACTTGTATGCGTGTAGCCGTAGTAGCCGTTTGCACCTTGCCTGCTCGACCTATCCACAGACTCAAGCCGAAGAGCACGGGCGCAAGCATGATGACTCTTATCATCTTCGTGATTGTGGCGACCTCGGCAATAGGTGCAGTCATACCAGCACCTGCACCAACCACATGTGCGACCTCATGGACAGTAGAGCCCGTATAAACGCCCACAGCCTTATCACTCAAGAAAGATAATAGCCCACTGCGATAAAGCACAGGATAAAGAAGCATCGAAAGCGTTCCGAAGAGAACAACCGTAGCTACTGCAACAACCGTATTATGCGCCTTTGCCTTCAGTACAGGCTCAGTAGCCAAGACAGCCGCAGCCCCACAAATAGCACTACCCGAAGCAATAAGCATACGCTCCTCACGCTCTAAACCGAGAGCACGACCAAGTATATTACCCAATATAAGGGTTCCCAAGACAATGATAATATCTACCAACACAGCCTCTAGACCTACCCCCAATAGACTTGTAAGCGTTAGCCTAAAACCATAGAAGACAATTCCAGTACGGAGAAATTGCTTAGCCGCAATAGCAAAACCACCACCCCAGCCTTCAGGGAAATAAGGTCTAGCCGTATTAGCCAATACCATTCCGAGCAGAACGCCCAATACCATTGAACTTAGTTTAAGCCCTTGACAGAAGTCCGTCCCTGCAAGCGCAGTTGCGATTAAAGCGAATACCGCTACGACGAGGAGCCCGACAAGCGGTTTGTTCATAGCCTTTTCTTGTGCCATAACTCTTATATCATTTTATTTAGCAATCATGATGTCCGAGGGGCAAAGGTAAATTAAATTAGTCTGAATCTCTATCTGTGCAGGTAAAAAGCTAGATGCACATATCATAAAAAAGTTGTTGAGGACCTACACTCCCGTGCGGGTCCTCAACGATGGTAAAATGATTTATGAAAGTCTAGTGTAATTTTGCCAATACTCTTATTAAGGACTTGCACTCATCAGAGACTAAATGCTCCGAACATTGTCAGACGAATCACCGATATACACTTTGAAACAAATTAGAGCATCTAAAACTGCTCACTTCTGCCCATATCATGCATTAAGTTAGAATTCTCTGCTTGCTTATCCTTTTCTAGAGCAAAGATAACATTTTTTACTTTTCCACCAAAGGCCTAAATACACGCACAAATACCCACTACACGCATTTACCCACAAACATTATACAACATAACAGACTAGTACAATGATATTTAGATACTACTCTATACATCGACACAGCTACTAATAGACTATGCCTATCTATTGATTTAATTATGCCACTTCAGCAATTTATACATTCATTTACTGCGCTAGTATTTACATGATATCATACGCTAATACAAATACTTATACATTTCTCTATTCTACGTATAAATGGCTAAAATAAAACATTTCTTATTTTTTTTTAATGGTCTATATTTATTTTTCTAACAACAAGGCTCTATTCTTGCACACTAAACTCATTCCGTGCATAAATGAGACCATTGCATAATACGGTACTCGCTGTGTTATTTTCGACATTCAGGCGTATTATGAGTGCCGTAGGCACGACACTCCTGCAAAGCCCAGGGTGTAATGAGGGCAAAGCCTGAAATGAAACCCTGGGTATACACAGAGAAAAAGATGAGCTCCGTAGGAGCGGCACTAACAGAGCAAGTGTTAGCCTTGCATTGCGGTTGTGCCGCCCCTTTGGGGCTCAATAAATGTGTTCCAATGATTAACCCAGGGCTTGCGCCCTGGGCTATGCAGGAGTATCGCCCTTACAGGGCTCCTCTACGTCTTCCCAATCAATTTACTTGATTATTTCGATGCGGTTGTCCAGAGGATACAAAAAAAGGACTGCGCCAAAGATTTATCTTGACACAGTCCCTTATAATTGAATTCGTCCCCTATGGGGCGAACGATTAGTTTTCCTTTACGCGACCAAGGTATGAACCATCACGAGTATCAATTTCTACAAGCTCACCTTCAGTGATGAAGAGAGGTACACGCACCTCAGCACCCGTTTCAAGTGTTGCAGGCTTAAGCGTGTTTGTTGCAGTATCTCCCTTAAGACCTGGTTCAGTATAAGTTACACGAAGGATAACGTGTGCAGGCAGTTCGCAAGTAAGTACAGTTTCACTTTCAGCATGTACCATAGCTTCTACCATATCGCCTTCCTTAAGGAACTGAACACCATCAATAAGGTTCTTATTGATACTTACCTGTTCGAATGTTTCAGGGTGCATGAAGTTAAGACCCATTTCATCTTCGTAGAGATACTGATAAGGGCGACGTTCGATGCGCACTTCATCAACCTTAACACCTGAATTCCAAGTCTTATCAATTACACGTCCAGTAGCGACATTTTTGAGTTTTGAACGAACGAATGCTGGACCCTTCCCAGGCTTAACGTGGAGGAATTCCACGATTACATAGTACTGACCATCAATATCGAGGCACATACCATTACGGAAGTCTGCTGTACTTGCCATAAAATCTATTTAATTATACTTATTCTTGATTAACAGGCACAAAGATAAGCATTTTCCCCGCATCACGCCTAGCTAGTAGCGGACACTCGCACGGCTCAAGAGGAAAAGCAAAGGTACAGAGAGACGTAACGCAAATTCATCGGAGCCCCTCAAGTCCGTTCCGTAGAATGTGCCTAAGCGAAACATCTGCCCCAAACCAATAGAATAACCTAACTCAAACCAGCGCATATCTCGGTTAGACAGCATACCGCGCCAATGCAAGGACTCATCGACACCCAAAGCTCTCAGCATGGGGATATGAGCAAGGGCTAAGCGTCCTCCACCATAATTCACACGTCCCCACAGCCACGAACCTTCCGAAAGCCCAATATGCCGACCCGTAGACCAAGTATTAGAAATAGGGCGACGGTCTACCGAGCCTAAGGGCAAATTCAAAAAATCGCTTGACTCTAGCGATGCGCCCCCTCGCAATATAGTCTCGCCAACGACTGCCCAGTCAATGCGCCTATAGGGAGCAAAGGCATAAGACATACGAGCTGAAAGCTCTAGGCTCTGTGCTGTACTACGCTGTGTAGGCTCTACCCTATCGAGATAATGATGCCAGCGGTACGTTAGCCCTAGTTCGGGTGCGAAAAATCCTCTCGGCAACTTATCAGCACTAGGATAAGTAGTCAAATTGCTTATGCCGTATGAAGAGAAATCATAAGAAAGTCTAAGTTCACCATGTAGACTATTCGTGCGTGGCATCAAGAGGTCGTTTAGGTCTTGTCGCCTTTCGTAACGCAATTCAAGGCTAGAGCGCAAGGCTGAAGTGAGATATAAGGCATTGCGCAGGGTAAGATAATCACGCTCTACATGATTTAGATTATTTGTTCCGCCCAAAGGGGTAATATAAGCCTCACTAAACTCCTCTTCATTGCTTGCATGGCTCGTTGCGTAAGTCGTACGACCAGCACTTAGGACAGTAAGCCCTGAACGCATAGGCGCATAAAAAAACAAGAGGTGATTATCTAGTTGATAGCGTTTGCGCTTTAGGGCATAGCGGTGAGCACTGCGCCCAACAAGGCGTACACCCGGACTTGGCTTATATGCCCCGACAAGTTCATAAGCAAGGATAAGACCATCATAGGCATTAGCACCACCATACAAGTTCGCAACCCCATCAATACCAAGTTCCCAACGAGGAGATAGTTGGTAAATTTTACCGAAGAGGACTTCAGCCAACTTAGAGGCTCTCTCTGCACTATCTCCACGGCTCAAAGACTCCCAAGCCGACAAAAGGCGATAGCCCCCATCAAGGTCAAAAGGTGAAGCTGGCTGCATGCGTTGCATGCGCCCTAAGTCTTCTTTTGAGAAAGGGCTAGTTATCGTCTGCCCCCCGACACTAGTCGGACAAAAGGCAAAGACTATCAGCATATAGAATAATATACGCTTAATAGGCATTAACACGAAGTTATGGTTTGCGAATGCGGTCAGGGTTCTGACGAACGAAGTCAGCCCAATTCTTAGTCGCTCCTGCGCTGAGCGAGCGACCCGGCGAAGAAGTCATAAAGTGATGACAAAGAGCCACAGCAAGCCCATCGGTAGCATCTAAATCTTGTGGCATCTGCTCATTGGCAATCTTGAAATAGCGTTGGAGCATACCTGCGACCTGCTCTTTGCTAGCCGTACCTGTGCCAGTGATGGCCTGCTTAATGCGCTGTGGGACATACTCCGTTATGGGTACTTGATACTGCAGAGCTGCGACCATTGCGACCCCTTGCGCACGACCTAGTTTGAGCATAGACTGCACATTCTTTCCGTAGAAAGGCGCTTCAATAGCCAGTTCGTCGGGCTTAAACTCCTCGATGATACCAGACACACGGTCATATATACGTTTTAGGCGGAGATAATGGTCTTCTAGTTTATTCAGATGAATAGCTCCAAAGGCCAATAACTCTGCCTTCTGCCCGACAGCACGCACGAGACCATACCCCATAATAATCGTACCGGGGTCAATACCAAGAATAATGCGTTCGGGCGTCATAGTCAGTCAATTTTTATAGGGGTAAATGGTGCATCAATGTTGAGAAGCCAACGACAGACTCGCCAAAGCGTTCAGTCAGATGCGTAGCTGCTTTAGAGCCATTAGAGAGCAATATCTGCATCAAACACTCCTCATCTACAGCATCAAAAGAGAGTGCCAAGCTAATACTATCGGCATCTGCTTCGTGAGGCTGAATGCGCTTGAGAGAGAGATTGAGTAAGTCTTGCCCCTCGCTCAGCATAGGGATATACTCCGTACGCAAGTAAGTCAAGAATGTGTCCTCCTCAGAAGGACGCATGATGAACGTAGTATTATAAGCTATCATCTATCGGATTGATTGTTTTATGAATTCTTTTGAATGCCTTAAGAACGGCATGCTCAATATCAGTGTATTCGGGTAGCTCCTTACCCACGAACATAAAAGCCAAGCGCAAGCGACAGCCTGCCTCTTCGGCACTATGCCAAAGGCTATGCTTATTCAGGCGATAAGCCTCTCGCACGAGGCGTTTAATCCTATTGCGCTTGTTGGCTCGCTTGAAATAGCGTTTACTTACACTCACAAGCATCTCAGCAGGAACGCTCGCCTCGCCCTCCTCTAAGGGAAGTGTCGTGTAAACAACCCTCAATGGATAAGCAACGAACCCCTTGCCAGAGGCAAAGAGTTCGTCAATATCTTTCTTATAATGTAGACGCTCTATGCGTGGGAGCGTGTATGTAGCCATTTCTATTTGCCTGCTTGCTGCTCTAGATAGTGGTCAAGAGCAAGTACCATAGAGGTAAACTCGGGTGATGGCGCAGCTAGGTCAAGGCGGTAGCCAGCAGCCTCTACGGCGCGTGCTGTATTAGCCCCAAACGCAGCTATACGCTTATCTCCTTGCTCGAAGTTAGGATAATTAAGCCCTAGCGCACTTACGCCTATTGGAGTAAAGAAGATGTACATATCATGCTCCTCGGCCTTCTCCTCATTGTCGGCGCCGCCGGCATCGTCTCCGGAAGTATCGCCCTGGTCAGTGGGTTCCTTGCGGGGACCGCCCTGGTCGGGGGCCTCTCGGGAGTGATGGCCGAGCGCTCCGGTATCAACCGTCTGCTGGCCTCCCTGCCCGTCTCCCGGGCCGACGTCGTCAACTCCTACTGGGTGGTCGCGGTGCTGCATCTCCTGGCCGCCTCGGCCCTTTATGCGGCCATAGGCCTGCCTCTGGGCGTACGTCCGGGGAAGCTGCTCGTTCTTCCCCTCATCCTCATC
>QWCF01000268.1_pt1 | contig 46817 bp, 67 predicted proteins | sample 1972521 | NCBI WGS metagenome assembly QWCF01 (sample SAMN09866715, study PRJNA288562) | Human oral metagenome isolate term4_saliva, whole genome shotgun sequencing...
AGTTTGGAGCAGATGTTATTAGTCGTTTGAGCAGTAAACACTTAACTAAAGAGGGTGATTTTCTAAGTAAGGAGGTTGATCCTCATACTTTTGTAAAAGTGGTAAGCAGCATTTTCAGTTACTATCCACCAAGTGAAGTAAGAGACATTAGTGGAGTATTCCAAAAAGCCTTAGACTTAGTAGAGAAGAAAGAAGGTGAAGTGAGTGAGTAAAGTACAAGACCAGATGGAGAAAATCTCAAACCAACTCGGTTTAGGGTTAGACAACCAACAAATTGTAGATGTAGTTTACAGTTCTGTTGAAGAACTTGTAGAAAATGGACTTGAGGGGTCAGATGAGGTCGTTTATTTTTACGCTACTTGTATGTTAGCTTGTGCCTTCGGTCAACTTTCCTTGGATAGAAAAGCAAGTGGTTTTACCTTTGGTTTTAGTGATTTAAAACCGATTTATACTCAGTTAGAGTCAGAGTTAGCAGTTCATTCTGTTGAAAACCAACTAAAAAATCAGTTAGCGGTCTCCGACTTGCGCTCTAATTCTTTGAAAGACCTAAAAGCAGAACAATTAGAACACTTCTTAATTGATGATATTGCGACTGTTTCAAAGGCTTTAGATTTAGAGTTTGACCCCACTTCGGTATCCTCAGAAGTCAAAGACAGTTTGGTTTCTGTTGAAGATGAGACTTTCGCTAGAAAAATAAAGGCTTTAAAGTCGTCAAGTAAATTGAACGCTGATGTGGTTTCTTTGGTTGACTCTTTGCTTGATATTTATGATTTTGCTTTTGAAGCAGGCTATGAATTAGATAAATACGAAGGGGTTGTAGTTGGTTTACCGGACTTACCTATGGTTATTATCCAAGGAGAACAAGCAGTCCAACCAAATTATACTGCATCTTATTATGCAGGAGAAGCTATGTTCTCTCCTCTTCGTTCTATTTCTGTAAATACTTCAAGACAAGTAGATTTGAAGGAAATTGTTGAGTCTAGCAAACCTATTTATTACCCTTACAAAATGTTGGAGTTTGCTTTAAGTCGTAAAGTAACAGTTCAAAAAGATGATTTGAATTTCCCTTCAGTTCCTATGAAGTGGAAAGGTTCAGATGGTCAACGTGAATCGATTAAAGATTACTTAACTAAGAGAGCTTGGGAATATTTAGTAATGGTGTGTGATAGTTACCAAGACGGGTATTTTTGGTCTGATAAGGTTGCTTACTTCGGTAAAGGTGCAACAAGACCGATTACTCCAACAGATAACCAAGTCTTTAAAGAGTATTTAGCTAAATTTAAAGCTACTTTTTCTACGTTTTCTATCTTGAAAAACCATGTAGGAATGATGGAGGACGAGAAATGGGCGTCCGCTGAGTGGGTGGTATCCGCTCCGATTTCGGAACTTCAAAATAGTGAATTTAACCATAGCAGTGCTTTATACACTGATGTATTTGAATATGGTGGTGCTTTTGAAGTTCCTTTAGTCAAAGACTTTAAAGATGTCCGTGTAAGTCACTACACTCATATTGCAAGACCAGAGATTGCAGAAAGTGAACCTTTGTTTGCCTATAAAGCTTTGGAGTCTTTACAACGCAAAGGTGAGAAACTGACTTATGGCTATCAGTTACTAGGTAAAGGTCTTGATGGTCGTATTTTGACGGCTTCAAATGATATGACGGCTGCAGTAAATGCTGGAGCTAAGTTAGTTCTCACTTATTGGGCGGGTTCTCGCTCTGGTAAAGGGGTTTCCATTTCAAACGGTTTAGCGGTATCTATTGCAAATGGTCGTCCAGTGTTTGGTGGCGATGGTAAACCAGACACAATGGTTCCTTACTACATTGCCTTTGGTGGGGCTGATGAAAACGGTATTCCTAAAGGTTATTTCATTCAAGCGGGTGTATTCAATAAATCTGCTATGCCTGTAGTCAACAATATTTCTGAGCAGTTGGATTGGGATAATAACCCAACGATTATGGGTTGGTTCGATAAGTCTATTCCTAAGTGGTTTAGTGGTGTAAGTAGTTCCCAAAAGCGCTACACAGGTGCTTGGGGTGATATGGCTTTCTATCGTCACATGTTACTCGTCATGGGTATTGTTTCTCTTCGTGCTACTGTAAAAGCAAGTGATGTAGCACTTTACGAAAAGCTCGGTGGTGATGAGGGTATTCTTGGAATTTTCGATGAGGTAACTAACTGGTCGAACTTATTTGGCTCTAAGGCTCTCAGTTCGAATGGTGGTTGGTTCCAAAGCATTATGTCTGACCCAGAGTTAGAGGAACTTGTAGATTTAGGTCAAAATTACTTAGGTGGTTTGCTAAAAGAACAAGCAACTCGCAAATTTGAACGCTCTTTAGAGAATAAGTCTGATGAGTTTAGAAATAGAGCTTATTTGAGAGATTTGTACGATAAACTTGATGAAAGCATGCAACTTTTGAACAAGTTGAAAAAAGCAGGTTTCCAAAACGAGGAGAGTTTGCGTTCGAGTATTTACTTAGTAGGTCAAAGTTTCAATCTGGGTGGTTTTGATAAACTTCCTCGAAACAAAGGAAATGATGCCTCATCGTTTAAAGCAGCTTGTGACTACAAGAATGGTGTAGTAGACCCTTGGTTGTACACGTTATTGAATTTAGATACTGGCTTTATGGTAGGTTACAAAGGTACTGAAAAATCTCAGTATTGGTCTAGTCAAAATGGTTCAGACTCTAAGCGGTATCTCACTTCAAGCTCTCGTAGATTTGCTTACTTTGGAGCAGTTGATTTTCCAACTATTCGAGATGAAAACCCACAAAATAAAGGCTTGGCTCGTTCGGTTAATTCTCAAATGGAAGGTGGGGCAGTTTACTTTAAGCCTTACTTGATTTTAGGTGACTCTCAAGGTTCTTGTGTCACTCAGTTGGAGAATAACTTAGGAAGTAAAGCTGAGTCTATTAAGTCTCGCAACTCAAACCCTAACAACCCTACTGAGTGGGATGAGCGTATCGGTGTTCTAGGGTATCTGAAGGCTCTCGGCTCTAGTGATATTAGCAAATCTTTTGTGAGAGCTAGAGAAATTGCTGATTTAGTTGTAGCTCAAATGGGTTATGAAGGTTCTTACTTAGAGTTCCTTTTAGATTTAAGACCTGAGTGGAACTTCTCTTGTGAAGATGTCGTTATGGCTTTCACCAACCAAGACGCTTATTTAGCTAAGAAGAGAGAAACTGTTTATTACAAAGTAAATGAGTTACTTACTGAACTACAAGAGTTTAAACAAAGTGGTGGAGCAACTGATCAGGTTTCTGAGGGTTCTAATGTTGTAGATCTCCGCCCAGAGTTTGCAACAAAAGAAGTAAAAGCAGATGAAGTAGAAGAGCCAACCTCTCTTTCTGAGGAAGAAGACCCTTCAAACTTCTCAGAGCTTCATGAAGAAATTACCTCAGAACCCCTCTCAGAGTCCTCAGTTTCATCTGAGAGCGATTTAAACTTGTCAGTCGATAACTTAGAGGTTGAACCTCAAAAATGGACCAGAGAGCAATCTGAGCCTTCTGAGAGCGCACAAGTGAAAACACCTAATGTAACTGACTCTGTAAATATTGCTTCTGCTTTAGCAAATCAACTAGGGGTATCCGAACAAGCACTTATGTCTGTTTTGCAGTCTGCCTTTGGTTTGCAAGGTTCTAGTATTCCTAAAGTAGAGACGATTGTGTCTACTGAGGAATTGAATGATAGAACAACTATGAGTAGAGTTGCTTCGAATCGAGCAGGTGTAGTCATTAAAGATGACCAAGACTTGAGAGAATATTTGTTAGAGGACATTTACACTTACTTTGGTGATTGGAATCGTGTTCGCAAAATTGAGATTATTGGTCGTCAGTTGTACTTCAATGGTTTACTTTACGAACCTGAGAAAGAGGGTATCCAATTTAGTCCAGAAGTCTCTCCTTATTCTATTTCCTTATGGAATAGTGGAGGTTTCGGAGAGCTATTTGATTGGAAACTGATTAGACAGTATTTGAACCCAACTTCTTTGGTATTTGACTCTATGGACTACGCTTATAGAGAGTTTGACCTTATGGAGTCAAGTAGTTCCAAAGCAGTTGTAGAAACTGCATTTAAGCGATACTCTATGTTGCAAGATTTACAAGTAGGTACATACACCTTTACAAGAGCAGAAGTTGAGGAAATGATACTTGAAAGACAACCATTCTTATCAAGTTATGACCGTAGACAACAAGTTTTCCGTAGAGGAAATAGCAAAGGGAAGTCTTTCCGTCAAAAACGTTGGCAGAAAGCAAGAGAACACATGGCAGAGGGTCACACAGGTCTAGCAGTAGCTTCGGCTTTAGGTGCAGGTCTTGGAGTTGGTTTCCAAGGTGCAAGTCATGTAGGTGGTTTCTTCAACAAGGCTGCAAGAGTCTTCCGTCAAGCGGGTTCTTCTGTAGCTGAGAATTGGAGAGAACAAGATAAGTCAAAACACTAAGAGGGAGAGAGCTTTCGCTCTCTTTTCTTTTTACCTTTTAACTTGACATTCTCACAACTTTTTGATATAATAAAACAAATTAAATCAATAGGAGAATCCAAGTTTGAAAGTTGAAAAAGAAAAGGTAGAGCTTAATTCAGAAACTCTACCACAGTTATTAGAGAAATTATTTAAGTCACAAAACCATATTTTGGTGCGTATTAACGGAACGGTCATTTTAGACTTATTGGATTTAGATGGTCTGAAAAAGCTTCTAATTACCAAAGGGTATCCCCATGTCACTGTGGTTTCCAAAATTTATGGATATGAACTAAATGTTCCACCTTCAATAGAAAGATAGGTTAGCTATGTTAATTTTAAAGTCAGATGTTTCAAGACCTTCTAAGTTAAAAGGTCAGTCTTTGGTTTCCCTGTGTGGTTTATCTGTGAGTAAGTCTTCTAGGGAAAATATCGCTCGATTTAGTGCTTTTGTAAATTCCCAAACAAGTGGGGTATCCTCAATATCCTTAAACAAACCGGAAGCTTACTTCCATGCAAGTGATATGTTTATTTTCTTGCAAGGGTTGGTTGGTCTTCTAAACAAAGGTATTCACATTGAAATGTCGATTTACGGTGATGAAATTATCAATTTGGTGGGTCGTTTTATTGCTGATGATTACATTTCAGAGTCTCAAGTTGAGTTGCAGTTAGAATTACCTCCAAGGTTAAATGAAAAGCATGGGGAAGTAGATGTTGTTCGATATGACTCAGAAGGTTACTTGAAAGAACCTTATAAAATTGGGTATTTTGATTATGGTTATTTCAATCATATTTAATAAATTAGAAAGATAGGTGTAAGAAATTGTTTATTATTAAGTCAGAATTTAGCAAAAAGCCAAAGTTAAGATGTAAGTCTCTTGTTGATTTGTTTGGACTTTCCACTCGTAAGTCTTCTTTGGAGAATTTAGAACTATTCACAACTCAGATTAAACCTCTTATTCAAAGTGGTGAACTTGGAGGTAAAGTAGTCAATTTCCCTAATATGACAAGTTATTTCCACCCAGTACACCTCAGAGAAGTCTACGAATACTTGCGGTATCTCATTATGGAACGCGCAGTCACGATTGACTTTTCAGTTTATGATGGCACTTTGATTAACTTAGTTGGAGAGAGTATTTTAAGAGGTTCAGTTCCAACAGAACTAGTTCGTATTCAACTTGAACTTGAAGATGGCGGTAGAAAAGAGTTGCGCTTTGACGAGCAAGGTCGTATCCATAATTGGCCAGTTGGTTACTTTGAACCTAGCGCTCCATTTGATTTAGGTTTGTGAGGTTGAGATGACAGTTACAGATTTAGTCCAAGAAATCTTTGACGAACCCGACTTTAAAAGTCATGGTTTGCTTTCTGATTTTACACTTCAACGTGGGTTTAATACTCATTCTGTGCGTATTATTGAGCGAGATTTTCATATCAAGACTTTTAAGGTTATAGAAATTTTAGATAGAAGTGGTGAGATTGGTATGATTAGACGAACTAATTACTTTGAAACTTTGGAAGAATTGGATTTGCACCTTAGAAACATCAGAAAAGGTTATCCGAAGTTTGAGTTTCGTTCTAAGTTTACGTTACGTTAGGAGTTTTCATGTTCGATAAACTAAGAAATTTGGTCAAAGGACAACCTTCCTTTGACTTGTCTCTTTCTAAGAATTACTCTAAGAAAGAGCTAGATATGATAGCTTTACTTCTCAAAGATAACCCAGAACGCCAAAGAGAATTTGAAAACCTTTATACTCAGTTTGAGGTTGATACAGAGAGCTTGAATTTATTCCAACAAAACGCTGCAAAAGTGATTGATAAGTCAGATAAGTTGGTTTCCTTGTCTGAAAGTGCAGAGGAATTGGTTGAGCAAATCNNTGAGCAAATCGTTGAAGAATTGGTTTCTCAAACGGTTATTTGGGATTCTGAACAAAATAAGGTTTTACCACTATCACAACCTGTTCGGTATCTCCAAGACGCGAAAACTTTGATTTCGCTCCAAGAACAAGGACTTCAGTTCAGCGGATATATGTGTAAACAGGATATTCCAGAGCCTAGTTCTAAAGCTTTGTTAAGTCAATACCAATCTTATGTAAAAACGGGAAATATGTTGTTTTACAACCTCTTTCGACAAGGGATGGACATTTTAGATTTAGACCCTTTTGTATATGAATTGTTGAACCATGACCCTAATACTATGTCGAATTGGCTCTTTGCGATTAAAGAAATGGTTGATAAAACACAGTTCTTTAAGATTCCAAACACTCGAATCATTAAAGTACCTTTAGCTTTGTTACAAAGTACCCGTGTCTATGACTTTAGAGAGTTGAGTCCTTTATCTTTAGAAGTTATTAACCGATTTGCTTCTAAGGTTTTTGACTTAGACCAAGGGAAAGACTACTTTATCAAGACGGGAACGTTCTCGTCTAAGTTTGACTTTAGAAACGCCAAAGTTACCAAAGGTCAAGAAGTTTCAGAGCTAGGCTCTTACTTGTGGTTTATTCAACACCAAGCAAGTCAGTTCGCTTCACCCTTAAATAATCGGGTGGTTTATGGAGTTTCTTCTAACAATGAGTGGGTGGTTCGAGAGTTCATTGATGACAAAGAAGACAATCCTACAATTTACAATGGTTTACCTTTGCACACCGAATACCGAGTGTTTGTAGACTTTGATACAAAAGAGATTATCGGTATCTCCCCGTACTGGGAACCCTCAGTTATGAAAGAACACTTCTTGGACTTAGGTAGTTTAAATGATGTTCAAAAACAACACGATTATATCAATTACATCAACCATGAAGAAACTCTCATGAAGCGTTATGAAGAGAACAAGGATCTAGTGGTATCTGAAGTTTCCAAACTGCTCAAAGACTGTAAATTGAATGGTCAATGGTCTATTGACATCATGCAAAACAGCTCTGATTTTTGGTTGATAGACATGGCTAGAGCATCTGAGTCTGCTTTGTCTGAGTGTGTCCAAAAAGAAAAATTAAAACAAGCACTTTTGCCTTTTATGATTAGTGAAGGTTTGCTTGAATTAGGAGACTAAATATGTTACATAGGATTGAAATTTATAGGGAACCTTATTCCCATACAAAGGACAAAGACTCAGAGTTTAAACTGAACTTGCTACAGACAATCGAAAGCGAACACTTGTCAGCAGCGGTTGATTTCGGTATCAGTTTCATGCGCTCAGAGTTTGAGTTTACTGACTTAACTGCAGATGATATAAATGTAGGTAGTTTTATCTGTTCTGACCCAAGCGGTTTGGATAATTCTGTAAAAGAAGAAGCTTTGCGTTTACTTTATCAGTATTTAGTAGGAGATTTGTACTCTTTTATTCCGATTACATTCTACGATAAACGGGTTTGGTCTAAGGTTTCTTATATTATCAAATATGAAGAGTTAACTGTTGAGGAAGTAGGTTCTTAATTATGGTTTCAAAAGAAAGAAAATTTCTAAAGACGGTTGACCTATATTCTATGGTTGTTGACGCAGGTTTAACTTGGGGTTTTACAGATTATGAAGAAGTTGCTGAACACAAGCGGTTAACAGGGTTGTTTGCAACTCAAATTAGTCGCCAAAATGACAAATATGAGCAACGTCATACTGCAGACTTGAAGGCGCAGAGTAAAGAATTTGGCTATGTCCAACCGAGTAACGGAGTTCCGATTTTTAATGATGAGATTGTTGATTTGGATAATACTTACAAGTATGTAAGAACAGGTACACCTATAAGAGAACCACAAAAGAAGGTTTGGAAGCGAGGTTTTATTTGGTAATGAATATAGAGAAACAAACTATTATTGATAAAGTAAATGAATTAAACCAAAAATTAAACCAACTCGGTATCCCTCAGTTTCGATTTGATTTCGAACTAACTCATGACTTAGTTCGATTGGGTTACAACGGTGTGCATTCTTATGATTTGATTGCTTATATTATCAGTGGTTTCTATTCAGAGGTTATGGATTGGTTAACTATTCAGGAGTCTCGTCTTTACTTATATAGAGAATTGGCTCGTTATTTTAAAAGTTCAATTTACCGATTGGATATGACTGAGAATGGTGTTTTAGAGTTGACTTTACAAGGGTTGACTTATGCTTTTAGCTATGACAGAGGAGACTTAGCTATTAGAGTTTCAAAGAATTATGCGAAAGATTTAACTCGCCAAGGAACTGAATTAGGTGAACTTTACCTTGAACAAGTAGTAGTACCTAGTAAGCGGTATCCTGTTCAAACACAAGTGTCTTTGATTAGAGTCTGCCATGAGACAGAACTTGCAGCTAATTTAGATTATATTCAGGGTACGTTCAAACGATTTGAAGAAATAGTCGTAACTCCAATTAAATAACTATAAATAAGGTAAACTAACAAAAGAGAGAGGTATATCCTCTCTCTCTTTGCTTGACAAAATAAATAAGTTTTGATATAATAGATAAAATAGAAAAAGAGGTTAAGAAAATGAAATACATTTTAGCAATTAGTAATACTTGGGATGGTCTTAGTTTGGAAGTTTTCCAAACTAAAGAAGACCTAATGAACTATCTACTAGATGGTGGTTGGGAGTTAAACTCAACATTAGATTGGACAAATTTGGAAAGTTACACAGGTGTAGCCGCTGAATATATTGCTTACCAAATTGACTCTCTAGGTCGAATAACCGAAGTTCACTTACGCGTTGTAAATGGGTAAACTCTAAATTACTCATTAAGAAAAGGAGAAAAAACATGCAGCCAAAATTACTAGATTTTAACCAACTTGAGTCGAGGGTAATTCGAGGAGACTACCAAGGGTTCAAAGGTCACGGTGCGAAGGGAGACGGTTATTTGCAACCTAAACACAACGGACAACGAAACCGTAAGGCTTTGTTTAATGACCTAAGAAAAGTCTTCGCTCGCGAGTTGGGTATCCTCTCAGTTTCGGAGCTTACCTCTCGTCAAAAAGACTATATTACTCGTATTTTGACTTGGAAAATGAATGAAGTCAATCAACTCAAATTGGCAAGTTCTCAAACTCGCCAACTAGCATTTGTGCGAGCAGTACAAAACTATATTGGACACTGTAAAGTTTTTTATATTATGTTTGAGAAAGAGTTGAAATCAATTCAGTTCAAAGAGGTTCCTAAAGATGTCTAATTTATCTAAATTTCGCCCAAACAAAGAAAATAAAGGTATTCAGATTGAGATGGTTCACTGTGATCCTTATTCTTCAAACTTTGAGAGCCTATACAATACTTACACAACTTATTGTGAAGAACATCCGAATGGTTCTTGGTTCCCAGAGTTTCAACGAGGTTCTGTATGGTCACAAGAGCAGAAAGAACAGTTGATTTTATCTATGTTAAATGGTTTACCTATTGGTGCTTTTTATCTTAATGATTGGTGGTTCGATGAAGAGGAAAAACGTGCAAAAATGGATCACGTTTTATTTGATGGTAAACAACGTTTTACGGCTATTTTGGAATTTTTAACTGGTCAATTTCCGATCACTTTTGAGGGTAAACAATTCTATGTAACAGACTTGTCTTTCCATGAGTGGTTAAACTTAAAGCGGTATCCAGTTAGCATTGTTCACTCTTACATTGAAAATTGGAATGATTTGATTGACTTCTATGTTTTGATAAATAAGGGTGGAACCGCTCATACCTTGGAAGAATTCCAAAAGGCTTTAGATTGTAAGGAGTAACTAATGAGTACACAACAAGTAATACAAGAAATGCAAGAACTTGGTGCAGATATTTCAACCTTGTTAAATTATCTAGCTTTAAGTGAAGACCACATACTCGACTTTGAAGTAATGGATAAGTCTTCAAGTAGAGTTCTTTGGAAACACTTAGTTTATATGGACAAACAAGGTCGCCTTGTTCGAATTTTAGTTTATGATACTGGTCGTAGACAACGAACTAGTCCAACTAAGTTGAGAGAAGTTCAACTAGCAGAGTTGATTGAATTAGTGAAGTACACCAAAACTCAACCACCTTCAGCAAAATGTCAAGATACATTTGAAAATAAATGGGAAGAGGTTGTAGCAACAACTCAGTGGTATCCTCCATTGGACGGTTCAATAGACTAGGAGGTAAGGGTTTATGACTTCAATTAAACCTTATTACGCAGCTTGGCTAGAAGATTCAGATGAGTATTATGTAAACTCTTTCTTTGAAACAGAAGAAGAAGTACATACCTTTTTAGAAGGTTCCAATTTATCTGTTCCGTTAAGGGAGTCAGGAGTTAAGATTGTGGAATTATCTAAACAGTTGTTTGATTATTTGCAGGAAGTGATTACAACCAAACCTTATAGTTTAACAGTAACAGGTAAGGGGCATCAACCAACTCTCCCAACAATTCCTTACACTGAGTTGAAATATGATCAAGCTAAGTTAGATTTGCGTGAGTTTCTTTGGAAAGAGATGCAAGAAGAAGACCCTCGTTTACTGGGTATGAAAAATGATGATTCATTAAGGTTTCAATCTTGGCAACCTATTTTGAAGGAAACTCACTCTCAGATTGTTTATAATCAAGAGTTTCCTTGGTTTTCTGAGTCTTTGGAAACTCAACACACAAGGATTGTTGAAGAAGATAGTAGAGATTTAGATATTAAAGGAATTTATTTAACTCACTTAAACGGCAAACAAGATATTGAACCTTTAACAACTTCCAAAGTTTTGTCTCGTAGAGAGATTAAAGGTACAAGCAATTTCTTTGGGGTATCCGATAACGCTACGCAGGTCAAAGTTTATTTAGAAAAGGCTTTAGAAGTGTATTTACAAGCAATTCTGTTAGTGGCGGTACCTTATATTGGCTAGGAAAACAACTAGCTCACACTCTTGATTATTGTGGGGTTTCTACTAAGTTTGGCTATGTTTTGTTAATGTCTCCTATTTGGAACAATCATGATGTAAGCAATTATGGTGGTTTCCGTTGGTCTAAGTGGGGTAGCTACATCGGTAAATGTGAGCGAAAGTCAGACTATTTAGACCATGAAACAGGTTTGGATTTTGTTTTTGTTTGGAACTTGGTTCCTGTTGTCACAAACTAGCGGAGGTAAAAATGAAAACAAAACAATTATTAAGGGCAGTACAAACTGTTGGCTCAGATGTTCAAATTTTGTTGAATTACTTGGCTTTAAGTGAGGAACATTTTGGGACTCACGCTATCGTAGACCCTTTAGGTAAAGTCTTGTTGGAACATAAGTTTCACATGACGGACAAAGGTGAGATTGTAAAGACTGTTGTACACGAAGATTTTTATGAACATTCGATTAAACCTATGAAATTAGCTAAGTTGACCTTAGAAGAATTGTTAGCTATTGTTAGTTATTCGAAAACTCAACCGCCATCTGATGAGTACAAAAGTGCTTTTGAAAACAAGTGGGACGAGATTGAGAAAGTCACACAACTGAATTTAAGTTTAAATGATGTTTTGAATTAGAAAGTTAGAAAAGGGTTGAATATGTTAGAACAACACTTAACAAAAGACCAATTTACATTAGGTCAAGAAATTTATGTAGACCACTATGAGAATAAGTCTCGCCCTCGGTCTATTTATCCAGATAACCAATTTGAAGTGGGATATGTAGCAAAGATTGAATATAATTTAATTAAAACGACAGTAGGAGACTTTGAACTACCTAGCGGTATCCACCAAGCAGATGAAGATTCTTTTGACTTTGATGGAGAGCTTTTCTTGTCTGTAGAAGACTTGATGAATAAGCGAGACCGACTTTTAGCCTTTGCAGCTTTGAAGTCTGCATTAGAGAATGAAGATAGTTATGGTAGTTCTGTACGAGAGATTTCAACAGATGATTTAGCGGAGTTTGCTTTGAAATTATGTTTTGATAGAGGAGGTATTTAACATGAATTCAACAAAAATTTGGTTCTCGTCTAATATGGGAGACAGAGAGCGATTTTACAATTTATTGAAAAACACCAGTGGGGTATCTCGCTCTAAATTGCGCCAATATGGTAAAGTTGAAAATTATAATTATGGTGCAAGTCCACATTATTACATTGACAACATGAAAGAACTACATGGTCTCATGCGTTCCCTTGAGCGCAGTGAAAATCCGTATAAAGTTAAAGGTTTGTGGCTCACACCCCATAGCAGAAAGAATGAATTTAATTTGTTCATTGAATTTGATTTAGTTTAGAAAGGAGACAAAGTATGGATGCTATTTTACTTGAAACATTCCCTTACTCCCAGAAACAGAAAAGTGCGTTTAGAAAGCTTTCAGCTTTTATCCAACAAGCATTGGTAAGCGAAGATTTTTACAGTTACGGTAAGCTTAACAACTATGAGTTTGATTTTAAGATTGAGGGTTCAATTAATCCTATGTCGGACGGTTATGTTTACCACACTTACGTTTACCTAAGAGGTAAAGTAGTAGCAGTAGTTCAAGCTTTGGCACCTAATTGGGTAAAAGTTGCAGTTATTCCACCTACTGAGATTGAGGGGGTGATGTACAATTCTGCTCACTTAGATTTCACAGATTTGAATGATACTGAAGTTCATCTTTGGTTTAATGATTTACTTCCTTTGACGACAAAAGAGGTAAGGCAAGCTCTCCAATATCCATTTGGTTTCTCTGCCAGTTCTGAGCAAATTACGATTACAGGACTTAGAGGTAGTCAAACCGTATCCTTGGAATTTCAGCTTGGGAAAGGAATTTGATAATGTTTTGGTTAGGTTTCCTCTTTGGCGATGAAAATCGAAAATTGACAGAATTGGAACAACGTAAGAAAGACCGTCAAGCAGACCATGACAGAGAAACGCTTGGTTTTATGTTTGAAGAATTGCGACCTCAATTAGACTTTATGAAGAAGAACAACTTAGAGAGTTTGACTTTTACTATTTTAGACCCTTCAAAGTTCAATTATAATTTGCTCTCAAAAGCTTTAACGGAATGTGGCTCTAAAATCGCTTATACATGATTTGAAAAAGAAGATGGTACTTTTACCCTCACTCTCTATAAAAATCGCCCAGAAGCGATTTCTCGACTTCACAAAGCATATATTTTGAGACTTCTACTTTGGTTTATCTTTGCTTTAGTGTTCACGGTTCCAGTTTATTTGTTTTCCAAAACTTACTCGGACTTGTTGCAGCCTACTTTCTTTGCTCCAACTTTGTTCGATTACCTACTAACCATTATTGGGGTATCCATTATTTGGATTCTCGCCAACCTCAGTTCTTCCTTGGCTTTCCGTCATTTAAAATTTGCTGATGAGTTCAAAAACACGATAAGATTTGATAAGGTGGTAGACGATGATTGATATACTTCAAGGTTACATCAATGATTTCAAAGAATTTTTGCCTAAAACCTATGAGAGTTCTCCTATTACTCAAGCAGTAAAAGACAAGTTAATTGAAGTTATGTCTAAAGAGATTAGAGAATTTATCTCTTATGATTCAGATGGAAATTTACGGGACACTTCGATTGTAGTTGAAGATAAAGCACCTTTTGACTTAGGTTTGCTCCCTGAAGTCTTAGAACTGTTAGGTTGCGATTTTACCTACTACAAGTGGGAGAGAGTAGGTTCTGTACACGAACTAACATTGTACAGAGATAAGCTTCCAGTAGACTCGCGGTATCGTTTAAATCTTACCCTTTTCGTAAGTGGTTATATTACTTCAATTTTGCTTGCATTTGCTAGTATGGGTCTTTTATACTATTTTTTCTATTTGTTAGATCCCCATAGTACAAAACCTACTGAAATAGTTCAACCTCCTCTTTGGTTTGAGGTAGGAGCTATTTTGTTCATGACAAGCTTAATGGTTGTATTCTTTGTAGATTTTTATATTTATCTTTTTAGAAAGACCTCAGTAGCTCAATTTCTTCATCAAGAAGTTTACTTTGATAAGCTCGAAAACATTGACAAACCGACTGTTTTGTGCTAAACTAAACCTATTCAAAATTTGAAAGGACAACAATATGAAATTGTTTAAAAAGCGTTCTTACTCTGAACTACTTACTAAGTATAATCTGCTTTTAACCGATGAGTCTGCGTTTAATGAAGAGCGCAAGAAACTTGACCATTTAACTTCTCTCATTCAACCAGAAGTTGAAAAAGCGAAAGAGCTTGATATGGTTGACTTTACAGTTGATGTAACAGATGTAGACACTATGGAATATGATTTTTTGGGAATCATCATGGGAAAACTCGAAAGTCCTTACATTTACTGTAAATACTTTAAGTTGAAAGATCGTTTGTATTTAACTTGCGCTAAAGAGAAGTCTAAAGCTTATAAGAGATTAAACTATTTAGAAAATTGGATGCTTTTAATTTCTGCTCTACTTGCTTTGGCAATTAGTCCTTTAGTTAATAAGTTTGTGATGTGGGTATTTAGAGATTCTTACGATCTCTCTGTACCTTCTCCATTTACTACAGAAGGTGCATCTATTTCGGGGAGTCAACTTCAAACTTATGTAAATACACATGGTTTTGTACCAGCCTTTACTTTCTTTGGTAGTTTGGCACTTGCAATGTTAGTAGTTTTATTGTTTACACGGTACAGTAAGTACAGTCCTTACAACAAGAATGTGTTGCGATGGTCTGATGTAACAAAACATTAAGAAAAGAGCAGATTTGCTCTTTTTCTATTGACTTTTTCTTTTTATTTTGGTATAATATAGAAAATTAGAAAAAGAGGTAATTATATTGGTTGTTTTAAACACAAATTGGATCAATAAGCTAGTTACGTTGGTAGAAGAAAACTCTTTAGTAAAAGATTTTGAAGATGTAGAAACAGTTCTCGCTTCTCTATTAGGTAAAGAAAACTTTACAATTAAAAATGTGTCTAATGATTTTCCAAAACTTCGACTTGAAGATGTAGATACTAAAACGGAGTTAGTTGTGCCTTTTAGTAAAATGTATGAAGTCTCTGTAGACAAAGTAGTTTTCGGTATCGTAGTTGAAAATTGGGGTTCTAATAGGTTTCCTAAATTTGTGGTAAAACTTCTGTTTAACGAAACTAGTCAAACTCAGGTTACAACCTTACTTTGAGGTGATTTATGTTTAAAAATAAGTTACTTTTAGCAAGTTACCCTTTACTATACTTTGGTTTGTTTACATTTTCCTATTGGGTTACATGGCAACACGTTCATCTTGTAGATGTGACTAATTTAGGTAAAGTCCTACTTACATTAGGGGTCTTATTTATTTTTGTTTTAATACCTCTTATGGTAGATGGTTCTTATTTTGAGTCTTTGCTTGTAACTTTCTCTGAACAAGCACAACAACAATGTAAGAGTTATTATGGTTATTTAGACAGGGTTTCATTAGGTTTGTTTATCTCATTAGCGGTATCTGTTTTTCTCGGAGAGTCAATTTATAGTCAAGTGGTGGAATTTATGTTTTACCTTTCATTAGGTCTCTATGTAAGTTCTAGTGCGGTAATTTTGTTATTTTTAAGTAGAAAGTAAGTGGAAAGTTTAGATAAAATGAATGAAGGTTACGTTTTAGTAGAGTGTTTAGTTTGTGGATATAAAACTTTGACACCTATGTTCACAGGAGAATCAACTGAAGATTTGCACTGTTCAAATTGTGGTTCACATGATATTGAAACTTGGTAAGGGGGTGTTAGAGAAAATGAACTCAGCAATAGAATTTTACAAAACTTTGAACTTCGGTCGCAAGGTTCAAGTGCTTCGGACTTTAGCGCTTATTCAAGCTATTATTTCTCTTTTAGCTTGGCGCTTTATAACGAATACTCAAGTGCGCTTTTATTTGGAAACTTGGGCAAGTGCTTCATTGATTTTAGCAACTACCTTGCTATTGGTAGAGATTGCTTATGAGGTTAAAACCTTTGACCATTAAGAAACTGTAACAAATTAAGAAAGGAACAAAAGTGAAATTACAACAAGTACCAACTGCTCTCGGTATCCGAGACTTTGACCTCCCAATCAAAGAAGGAGAAGATGCGCAGTTTACTGCGGTTTTCCATAGCAAGGTAACTGCTTGCACGCCAGACCACAGACCTCTCACAAGCGTAGTAGAAACTCTCTACATTCAAACAGAGCAAGGTCTCCGCTTGTTGTGGACTGCGCACAAAAACCGAAGGTACATTAACCGTAGCTTTAAAGCTTATCGCTAAAACCACACTTGCGGTATCCCCCAAATTCAACAAAAGTTGAGGATATTCCTTGACTTTTTCTTTTGTTTTTGATATAATTAAATCATTAAATAAAAGAAGGTAAAATGATGACAAAATCAACTGAGTTAGATAAAGAAATTACAGATTTAGAAGACAAACTCGGTTCTCTAAAAGCAGAACAACAACTTTTAAAGGCACAAGAAAGCCTAGCAAAAGATAAAGCTTCAAGCTTACTTGAAGACGAAACTTTGAGTCTTTTGATTCAAAAACTTCAGAATGAGTTAGTGAAGTGTGATTTAGGTTTGGCTTTAAGTATTGATTATAAGCGTAATTGGGTCTTTATCGTTAACGATAAAGCTTCAAAAGATGGTCTTTCTAGTTTTAAAGTCTTAGACCCTAAAGATAAGCGTATTTTCTATGGTTTGATTGAAAGTTCTAACCAAGCCATTACAACAGAAAGTATTCAAGTCTGGTTCGAAAATGTTCTAAAAGTAGTTTACTTTTCAGTTAAAATAAAATCTATGTTGGCAGTTGAGCCATATAAGGTCGAGTTCAAGTCTTACGATAACGCTTTTAATAAGCTTTACTTCACTTTAGATGGTTTACATGACTACGATTGCGTTTTGACTATGAGACGTCCTTATAAGTTAAAGATGAGTAAACGATTGACTTATGATGCAGAATACTCAACTATCTTTTTCTTAGGTGGAGGGGTATCCCTTGAAACCTGTGCAAACTCTCAGTATATTCACGATGAGGACTACCTTGGGGATTTTGAACAGAAATTGTCCGTAGATCAGTCATTCACAAAGTTTAATGAACTTGGAGAAGTAGCTAAAGATTTAGAGGACAAGTTAGCTACGTTTTACGAAGCGATTGAACCTCGATTTGATTAAATGTAATGGATGAAAAGGAATAGAAATATGCTAACAGAAGAATTTGATTACACAACTTTGAAGAAAGTTTTCTATGATGAAAACTCGCAAACTCCTAGTACACAAAGATTCAATAAGTTGCTTAAAGACAATGGGGTTGATTTTGAGGTTTGTTTAAGTAGAGAAGATAATCACTTATATATGTACACTGAGTTTCTAAAATCCCCATTATTTAAGTCTCGTTACACATGTAACGACAATAGTAACTGGGTATCCAATCAAACGAAACTTCTTCCTTTGTACAAAGTTTTAGCTAAATTTTCGTCTGAGATTCAACATGGAGAGTTTGAATTTTCAACTAAACAAGAACTTGCCTTCGTTTATAGTAAGAAATTTAATGTGAAGTTAGAATTTCTTGAAAATAGTGATGTGAAGGTTATTTTGACTTATTACCGTAAACGTGAGATTAGTTCTTATGAATTTGATGTTTACGGTGGTAGATTAACTGTTTATTCTAATGGTTGGGGAGGGTCAAACAGTTTTTGTTATAAGCTAGAAGAAGTTGTGTCTTTGGACGAGTTTACTGAGTCTACACTTATTAGTTTGAGAAATAAAGTTACAGAAAACATGAAACAGTTAGGTTATGAAATTTAGGTAGGTTTTATTATGAGTAGTATTTTAATGATTTTCAAACAAGAAGATTATAAGGAGCTATTGAAACGGTATCCCAAAAAATGGGTGCGTTCTAGCGATTTAGATGACTTTTATGCTTATTCAGATAAGGTTGTTTTATTCGAGACAAGTTATAGTTCACCTTGTGAACGTTTGTATGATGTGTTGACTCAGTTACCGGCTTCACTTTCTGATGAGTACACTAAAGACTCTTTGTTTAATAAATATGAGTGTACTAAAGGGGAGTTAAGAGGGTTTTTAGATACTGATTTAGAGGTTGGTACTAAACAAGTTTGGTCTCGTATTTTGGATTGGTTGGATAATCGATGTGAAGTAGAAGAGTCTGAATCTTTGTATATATTGATGGAGTGAAGCTAATGAAAGCAACAGAAGAATTAAGAAAAGAAATTGAACAGTTGAAAAGAGATGAATATGATGCTTGTTTAGATTTCTCACATAAAATTAAACCTTTGGAAGAGCAGTTGAAAGCAGCAGAACAAGGAGACTTAATTTTCGAAGATACTCAAGTGAAAAGTAAAATAGAAGAGATAAATAAGCTATTTTCGGATAGCGGTATCCCCTTCAGTCTAGGGCGCAAGTCTAGTCATAGTTATTTTGATGAGAAAGTTTGTAAGAAAGACTATATGTGCCTTTGTTTACTACGTTTATTTAATTCTGAGATTACGGATAGGTGGTACGATTTTGAATCATTTACTACAAAATCAGACTTATTAGATCAACTCGATTCTATTGAGCGTTATGTGGGGGTGTTAAAAGCTTTCTGTACGATAGCTGAAAGACATGGATTTATCCCTAACATTGACTGTTTTTCTAAGAGTAACTTTTCTTTTTCTTACTTTGATTTTAAAATTGTAATTAAGCCTATGGTTTTGCAAGAGCATTTCTCGGTTTTAGTTTCTTCACATGATTACAAGTCTTGCTCTAATGGGGTTTCTATTTCAAAACCTCAATTTTCCAAAGTAATTGCTCAGTGTAAGTCAGGTGAGAAAGTAGAGTTGAAAGTAGAGTCTAGGGAAGACAAGGTTAAGTCTTCAGATTTGATTTCGGTTATAGATACTTTGATTGAAACTTTGGTTGCTTTCATGAAAGATGATACACCCTTAAGTCTCTCTTTAAGTTGAATAGGAGGTAAAAATGACTGAACAAAACAGTAAACTGATTGAACTTACAAACTCTCAAACACTCAGAGATATGGAAGGTAAAGGCGATTTACTCTTCGGAGACGTCCAACTACAAAGCAAACTCTCTTATGTAAATGACCTATTCAGCAATAGTGGTATCCCACTTTTGCTTGCTCGCAAGTCTGATTTGGTTGAGTTCACCTCTGTAGAAAGTATTGATACATTTTACAGACAATTAGCCTTGTTTTATCGAAGAAAAGAAGACAACAGACTTTCATTGTTTTACACTTTTGATAAGGCTACAACAGTTGGAGACTTGTTCGAACAAGTTTGTTTAGTTGAAACTCAACTTGATTTTCTAGGGTTCTTATGTTCCGTGAACCCAATTAAAGACCTTCCTCCGTATTTTCAGGGTATTCTTGGCGAAGAAGTTTCCATGTTCTATTACGACTTAGGTGGTTTCCGAGTCATTGATACTGAGCTGATTGTTTTTTATAACAAAGAAACTGACCGCTATACGATTAAGCTCGATAGCTATGTAGAGTGGTTTTGTGAAGAAGATACTGACGTACCTTCAGAAAAATTTACAGAAGTAAAAACCGCTATTCGTTTCAGGGATGTAGAAGGTTTGAAGCTGACTGTAAGTAAAGAAAATGTACGCTCAAGTGACTTGCAAAGCGCTTTAGATGAGCTGAAAGCTCTCTTGTTAGAACTTAATGAAAAAGATAAAGACAAAGTAACCGTAGAGCTTACTTTAATTACTGAATAGAAAGGTTAGTTTTATGCTTATATACATTGCTTACTTGTCACAAAGTTCTGATTTAGATAAATCAAAACATCGTCAAACTCGCTTTCTTACAACAGATAAACAAATTGCAAATTCTATTGGTTTTTACATGAAAAATATTAAGGTGACGACCTATGAGCATAACCAGAATCCACGAGGTAAGAGACTTAGTTTAGATGAAGTTCAACACATGTTAAACTGCAACTATGATAGTGCTTTACACATTTACAATAAGCTACAACAGAAAGTAGTTGTAAATGAATTTGAGTTGGCACAATTTGACTACGATTTAACTTCTTATTTGTTCTCATTATTGGATGATGTGAAGGGTGTAGAGGGTTATAAATAATAAAGAGGGGATTTACATGATTGATTTACTAAAAACAAAACCGAACTTGATTTGCGAGTCTGAAAGTGTCTTTGATTGGTTAGAAGGTAAACTACTCGTTACAGGTTCGCTACTGTCTTTTTTGGATGCATTGGAGGTTCATGATATACCTTACTTTGTAGTTCTAAACTTAGAGGGTATCGTCAGTCCTCCGGCTTTTCTAACTGTCACTTTACAAGACCCTTTAGCTTGTTCTAAACGGACAAAGCTTAACCTAGCTGCTTATTATCGTAGTTTTGAAAATGCAGATGAAATCTTGGACTTATTTAAAACTTTAAGGTCTCATGTACCTTTGTTGAAAGTCCTTTATGATTACAGTCAGAGTAAATCTGATTTGGTTATAAATTACACTGAATTATTACAAGGTGTAGTTACTCTGAGTTACTATGACTTTTCAGTTCGTTTGGCTCATAACTCTAAGTTTGGTCTAACTGACGTAACAGTAAGTACCTACTCCGACACGGCTAACTACTTTGAATTGAAAACTCAAGGCGCACAAGGAAATGCCCTAATTGTTCAACTTTCCGTAGATGAACAAACTGAGTTGACTTTAACTAGCAAGAAAGACTTTGTGTCATTGAAAGATTTAACCGAAGTCTTGGACTCTATGTTCTCAGACCTTGCACAATATAAGGCTTTCAGCCTTACTTTAACTTAATTTATTGAAGGAGATTTACATGAAACAAAAACTAAAACAGTTCGCCACTTCTCAGTGGTTCGATTTACTAGGTGTAGTAATGGTTCTCACCATTGCAATTTCCGCAGGGTATCATTTGAAATGGCTCAACCAGTTGGTTGATTGGGGGACTTGGACAGTATTTGTTCCCTTTGGTTGGATTTCCGTAGTAAATGTCGCGATTTCCATGATGTCCACTAGATTTACAGGTAAATTGAGCAAGTTAGGGAATTATCTAGGAATTATAAATGCAGTCTTGTCTGGTCTAATTGATTACATTCTAGGTAACAAAGCAGCTATTATAACTTATCCTGTTACATTCCTTATCTACCTTGGCGCTATTTACTGGTGGAATAAGTCTCAAGATGGTAAAGCCAACACCATTTCAAAAGCTCGTTTAAATTGGATTGTACCAGCTCTGGTGATTATTTCTTTTGCCTTTTCGTACCTCACTAATTACATAGGGTATCAAGGTCAAATGAACCCCCTCGCTTATGTAACAACCATAGCTTTTGCTCTATCTTTGGTAGCAAATGGACTCAACGTTTTGAAATTAACTACTCAATGGAGTTTTTGGTTGTTCTATAATTTCGTACAGTTGGCAAAGGCTCTTATTCAAGGGAACTTTGCCAACGTAGGTAAGTACCTTTTCTACATTCTGAATAGTTTGGGTGCCTTATTTGTTTGGAGAGAAAGTGAAGAGTAAGATGAAAAAGCATTTGAAGTTGTTGTCTGTTCTAGCTTTAGGTCTCCTAGCGGTATCCACAATTTCCCCTACACTCGTTGAAGCAAAGGGAGGACACGGAGTGGGACATGGTGGAGGACATGGCGGAGGTCACGGAGGTGGTCACGGTGGTCGAAGTGGTGGTGGTGGCGCTAAGTCTGGTGGTGGCTCTAAATCAGGAGGAGGTTCCAAGTCTGGTGGTTCCTCTAAGACAGGCGGTTCCAAGTCCGGAGGTAACTCTAAAACAGGTGGTAATAAGTCTGAGAGCGGTTCTAAATCAAGTGGTGGAGGTGTTAAGTCTTCAAACAACGGAAACACACCTAAGTCTGACTCAGCGGTATCCCCAAAAGCGCCCTCAAAAGCTGACCCTAAGACACATGTGGGAAAAAGAGTAGAAACAAAGTCCAACTCGTCAGTTGACTCAACTACGAAGTCGAGTAGCAAGTCAACCTCAAGTGGTAGCTATTTCCGTCCTCGTAGCGCTTTCTACGGTGGTTCGCAGAACCAAAAGGAAGAGGAAGAGCGCAAAAATTTTTACAGAACTAACAATTACTATTATGGTGGTTCAACTTTTGGTGGCAATTCCTTTGTAGAAAATCTACTTTGGTACAACTTGCTTTTCAATGGGTCAAGCCATAACACTTACAACAGTTACAACACTTACCAGACTCCTTTAACCAACGCTGCTTTGGCTTCTACAACTCAGATAAGTCAACCTCAACAAAAGGTTGAAGATACTGTTACTCAGAGCAAAGGCTATTTGGGTTGGGAGAAGATTGGCAAAATTATCATGGGAGTTGCGGTTGTAGGTGCATTTATTACGGGAGCAGTGTGGGTTTTGTACAAAGTGATGGGTAATTAGAAAGGGGAGTTTTATGTTTAAATTAGATAAATATTGGAAAAAGGACTTAACTCTCCTTGGGTATTCTGCACTTTTGTGGGGTTTTGTTTTGGTTTTCTTGTTTAAAGTTGGTGTAGCTGATAAGTCTTGGCTTGTAAGTACACTCTTTGGAGTTTTCGCTTTTATTGCACTACTAGGAGCCTTGGTCTCAGTGTTGAGGGGTATCAATGTAAATCGCATGACTTTCTTGACTATCTTAACTCAAATCAGCTCTCTGTCTCTTATTCTTTTCCTCTTAGCAGTCCATGTTGGAGGGGTTGAAACAACTGAAAGTAGACAAGTTGTAGAAACAAGGGATTTCAATGGAACAGTTGATTCGAGAGCTTTCTCACGAGGTCTCCGTAGCGTAAATTTCCGTGTCGAAGGGGAAGAAGAGCTTTTAACACTCGATAATGTTGATATGAAAGCCACTTTCACAGATGGCACACCAGTACACCACATAAACACAGTGGTCATTGAGGAAACACGAAAGGATTGGTTTGGTCACACTAAGAAAACTGAGCGTACTATTCACCTTGTGGTGGATTAAGTTGATGGGAAAGGGAAACTATGGAAATTTTCACAAGAAAGGACATTCAAACTGATATTTTCGAAGTTGACGGTTATTTAGGTAACGAAAAAGCTCAGTCTTTGGAAAGTTACCTCCTTGACTTGGAAGACGCAGATTGTTTCGTTGTAGATATTACTTTGTTGGAAACAAAACAAAGTGGGTTAGGTAACTATTCTAAGTACCTCGTTCGCTTTGTTGCTCCTAAATATGAGGTTAAAGTTGACCGTAAAACTTGGGATAGAGTTAGGTCTGAGTGGTGGTCTTTCGGTGCAAAGACTGAGAAAGTCTTCGATTGCTTAGATGAAGCAGAAGACTACCGTAAAAAGATTGAAACTGAAGGTACTTTGGTAGAAATTATTCACCACAGTCCTTTGGATTTACCTTTATAAACACAAAGAGAGTTTACCTTTGCGGTATCCTCTCTTTTTACTTGACAAAATGCCAAAAGTTTGGTATAATTAAATCAATAAAATGAAATGAGGACAAAATATGCCTAAACGCACACTTCTTTACACTGCCGAAACTGTTTACGGTATTCATTCCTTCACAAGTGAGAAGGTCGCCCTAGCCTTAGAAAAGATTGCATATAAAGCTATGTTCGATTATGATTTGGAATTAACCTTTGTTGATGATGATTCTTTTAGATTTAAGGTAGCTAACCGTTACAACTTAGAATTTTCTTCAGCGCTAGGTCTTAGATTTGTAGAAAATTATGACCCAGAACCTTATGTTACTACCTCTAAAATCTTACACCTTTACGAGAATGGTTTAAACTACGAATTAGAAAGAGGTGTTGTTTCCATTAGTCTAATGGAGACTACTGAGCTTGAGCAAGATTTTAAGCGGTATCTTGCACTTGCGAAAGAGATTTAAGTCACTATTTTTAATTATTTGAAAGGAATTTATTATGTCTAAACTAATTGCACTACCTACTACAACTAATGAATTACAAGGTAAACTTAATTTTGTAATCTCAGAAATTCAAGAAATTTACTCAATTTATCTTGCATTATCTCAAGTTACAGCTAACCCTTATGTGAGAGGTGTTCTACCTACGAGACTTGAACAGTCTACTAAACAAGACCTTTTAACAAATCTTGAAAAACATACTTCTATTTGGGAGCAGTCAGTAAATGTTTATACTACTTCGCTAGAAGAAAACGAAACACTCTCTTATGAAGATGTCATTCAAAGTCTTGTAGACTTGGGTGAAATCTACAATGTACAGTATGGATTTAGTTTAGGTGATGGTTCAAATTTAGACTTTACCATTACATTACCTAACTCGACTGAACCGGTCTTTACCAAGTCTGTTTCGAACCTCACGTCTGTTTCTGAGTTGTTGACGTTCATGTCTCCTTACTTACTACAACTTCCATACCATGTTTCTTTGGCTCAGATTTTGACTTGGAGTACCCATTTTAAATTGGAGAATAAGACAGTCAATGGGTTGAGTTCCGTTATTATTCAAGATACTAAAACAGGAGCAACTGTAAAGATTTCAAATTCAGGTTCTCTTTGCAGTTTTAAGGCAAAAACTAGTTTTTGTGGGGAGTCTGAGCATTTATCTGTTGAAACTTCCCAAGGTTACTTGCTTTCGTGGAACGGTTTAGCTTTGACTAAACCTGTACATGTCTCTAAGGTTGAAAATAATGTTCCCCTGCCTTGTTTAGCTCGCAAAGTAATTGATATTCTAGGTGAGTTACCTGTATATGCTGAGAAGACCTCTCAAGGTCGTCTGTGGACTTACAAATAATAAAGACAAAAGAGAGATTTACCTAGCGGTATCCTCTCTTTTTCTTTGACAAATTCTATCTTTTTTGATATAATAGAGAAAATAAAGAAGAGAGTGAGAAAACTAATGAAACCATACTTTTATGTAAGTACAACCAGTCAAAATACACCAAGGCTTTGCTTCACTAGTAAGAAAAGAGCTGAGTTAGTAGAAATTTTGTTGTCTGTTCTAACTAAAACTAGTCTGCAGTTCGTACAAAATGAGGTAGATGATTTTGACATTCCTTTAAGTGAATACTCCAAGATTCGGTTGGGTTCTGATAACAAGTTAAACTTAGTTGGTGTAGCTGGTTTTGAGACTCAGATAGACACAGACACTATTTTGAAGTTGAACAAGTCAGGCTTGAAATTTAGGTTGAGTGGTGGTTTTTATATAATCACACTACACCCTAGTCGGAAATTTGATATTTTAGAGTCATTTGAACTCTTATTTAAGTATAGAGAGGTGGTAAATTAAGATGGATTTAATTAACGCTATTGATACTCGCTTGTTGGACTTACAAAGTGAAATGTCTAAACTACAGACTTTAAAAGAGCTTGAACAAAAGAAACAAGCTCCACAAGTTGAAGTTCCTCTATTTAAGTTGAGTGAAAAGTTACAACGAGAGCTTGATAGTTTGAACTCTACACTACGTTCTGAATTGCAGATGGAAGTTGTAGTCAACCAATTTTTAGGTACATTGCAGTTGGTTCAGCATTACTCTGATATTTCGTACACTATTGCAATTTATTCTGAGAAAGAAGTGCGCGCTAAAATGGAAAGAATGTTAGGTACTGCAACAACTATGAACCCTATTCAATATTGGTTCAATCATATTTCAGGGTTAGTAAACGCTTTGCAAGTTCTATTTGAATTAACAGGTGGTCGTTTCTATGAGTTTGATTTGAAATATGACTTTACAAAATCTAAAATTTCCTTTAATTTCAACCAATTTCAAGTTGTTGTAACTGCTATTTCTAGTATCACGATTGAACACGTTGAGGTTTCCAAGAAAGTCACAGGGTCGCAAGCTCAGAAATTTAATTTAGGCTCAGAAGGTTTGGTACTCGACTTTTCAAATTTTGCTAATGATCCACTCACTGCAAAAATTACTGTTCCTTGTAAGATTTACTCTAACTCAGCAGTTATAACCAAGATAAATGAAGCTATGGAAAAGATTGAAAACTTTTTACATAGTGCAAGAATACCAGTGTAAACCCTTTGGATATCCCAAATTCCCAAGATTTTCGTATAGTTTAGAAAGGAAAAGTATAATAAAATGAAGTTAGGAGATTTTGTAGATTTAAACTCATTAATCACTCCACACTCTGCAAAAGCAGTCGCTTTTGACCTTGAAACTACCTTTGATAATTCGCTCACACCCACAGTTACGGTATCCTCAAAAGCGCCCCTCACTGCGCCTTGTGATATTTGTCACCGTAATGTAAAGCAGTTGTTTACTTTAGAGCGAAAAGGGTTGACTTTCTTTGTTTGTTGCTATTGTTACAAGGAAAGATACAGAAACTGCAGTAAGGTCACAAAAAGTTTTGTAGACCCAAATACTTTAGAAATTAGCCCACAACCTAGAGTAAAGTGGGAAGACATTTGCACCTACGGACAGCAGTTCACTCCGATATTAGATAAAGCAAGAAAAACAAATAGAAAGAATAGGAAGGTTTAAACCAATGATTTTTACAGATGATTTTCTAAATGAATTTCGCAAGACAATTAAAGATATTTTACTGGAGGGTGATTTGGAACGCCTAAAACTCGCAAAGCAGTTTCTAGGCTTTGATAATAAAGCTTTTGGGGAGTTCTTAGCTCCTTTACTTAAAGAAGAGCAAGAATTGGTACTACATCACACCCTTGCTCACTCAGAAACCCCACAAAACCTTGTAGCGGTATCCTCAGAAGATCACGCTCTTCTTTCTGAGGATCAAGCTCCTCAGACTACTACAGTCGAACTAGAAGTAGGTTACTCAGACAAAAAGGAGAACACAGAAGAAGCGCCTAGCTACAAGTGGTGTCCACGTGTCTTCCCTAAAGGCGCTAACGGAAACCTCTGCGGTATTGTTCTCTTGACGGAGCGTGGTTTTGAGATTGAAGATGTAGAAACAGGAGAAGTCCTTTACGCTCATAACTTTGAGGTTTACAAGCGTTTTGATTTAAGTCATGGTTTGATAATTACCTTTAGTCTTTCAGGTTCTCGTATTTATGATATTTCTTACGAAAAGATACTAGAACCTAAAACTGGATTTACCTATGTTGAAAACTGCCCTTTAAACAAAGATGAAGAGGGTTACTATGTACCGTCTGACTCAGAAGGTAAGTCTTTGAGAGAATACGGATCTCGCTGCGGAGTCTTCAACCTCAATGATTACCTAGTGAAGACTTATCGCCTAGCGACTGCACACTCAGTTGATTTGGTTATTAAAGAGGGTGAAACTCCACGAATTGCTTGGGTGCATAAGGACAACAAAATCAAACCAACCTCTACCTCTGCGGTATCCCCAAAACCCTCAAGAACCTTTTCAAAATACGACTTTAACTTAGAAGGCGAAAGGGTTGCCATTATTGGTTTACCCAAATCTCAAGTAGAGCGCTTTAAGTCTCTTGTACTGACTGAGAAGAAAGCAGAAGAGTTAGAGTTTATCAACTCTAGCTCTCACAATGACACAGAAGTAGCACCAGAAAAGTTAAAAGACTTTGATATTGTCGTAGTTGTAAAACGTTTTGTAGGTCACAGTACAATTAATATTTTGAAATCTGTGTTAGGTAGTTCATCAGCGCAGTTGGTAAGTTCTTCTTCACATGGTTTAGACGGGCTTGAAAGAGCCTTGTACCGTGGAGTTAAAGGGTATCCGTCTGAGGAAGGTGCAATCGTAGTGGATTACCCACTCCTTTCACGTTAATACGACTAGGAAGAACTTTGGTTCTTCTTTTTTTTCTTTTTCTAAGATTTCCAAGCAGTTTTCACAAATTTACCTTACTTTCTTGACTTTTACTAAAATTTGTGATATAATAAAAGAGAAAATTGATACGAAAGGTAATTTAGTAAGTATTATGGTAGCAGAAGTAGGTTTAACAAGGAGCGAGTACAGAATTAAGTACCAAATACAAGACTCCTCATTTAACTACAACTTGCAAAGTGGTAGAATTGGTATTGCAAGTAAACCTTTCCAAACAGGAGAAGTTAAGTCGCGTGTGCGTGGATTAACTTATGTAAACAAAGCGCCTCTCACAGATCGAGAGATTATTGAGAGCGACAAGTATTTGGAAGATGGTTCTAGAATTGACAACAGTGAGATTATTTCACTTCATGAATTAGCTGAGGTTACAGGGGTAACTCGTTTGTCTAAGTTGTCCTCTTTAGTTCACGCTTTTGCAAGTGCAGAGGGTATCGATGTCTTGCACTTCACTTGTTTCCCATTCAAAGAGCAAACTATTTACTTAGTTGGTCTTAAACGGGGTCTTGAAGTTCCTTTCAAGAAGTGGCTTGAAGCTCAAAAAGAAGTAAAAGTGCAGTCTCGTAAGAACCGAGTGAGTGGGGTTGTGGCATATCAAGAAGCAACACCAGAGGTTTTATCAAAACTTTACCCTTACAATGTGGTAGCAAGTGCCTTTAAAGAGTTTGAAGAAGATTTGTTCAGAGTCTCCCCAACTAAGTTAAAGGATTACTTGAAAGATAAGACAACGAAACAATTGCGAGATGACATTAAGGCTATTTATTTCAAGGGTATCCCAGTCCTCCAGTGGGCGGAAAAACAAGGGATTTCGAAGGCTGCAATGTACATGCGTTTAGACCGTTACACAGAGCAGTTTGCTAAAGACCAAGAACAGTTCATGTTTGGTAAATAATTAGAAGGAGTTGGTGTTTTTGAAAGAAAAGAAAGCAGATTTAGATTTAGTCAAATTTCCTTCAACTCCTTTTGTAAAGGTCACACAAGAGATTAAGAACTACTGGGAGAAAAACGTAGTAAACAACGTTTTAAAACAGTTGTACCACGACAAGAAGTACAAGTTCAACACTCGTTTGTGGGGTGATTTGGAGTATGTTCAAGACGGTTTAGACTTAGATATTAAGATTGACCGTACCATTACCTTGAAGGTCGAGGGAATTGAAATTCCCATTCAACTTCACTTGTGGATAACAAAAGATGTGGATATTTCCTTAAAACCTTATATGTTGAAAAACCTACCTTCATGTAATTTAGGAGCGGAGTTTGTACTCCCAGAGCGTAATTACCACATTCCTTTAGGTTACACACGTGAAACAGAGAAAATCTTCAAGATTCAACTTCACCGTATTCACCAAAGTTTGGTAAAAATTCGCAAGGAAAATGGCTTGGTCGGTAAGGTTCGTGTCACTCGTACTTCAATGAACCAAACTGTTCACGGGTATCTCGAAAATGGCGCAACGGTGACATAGAAAAGCCAAAAGTCATTCGTACAGGTTCAAGCAGTAAGAAAAAGAACGTAGAAGTTGCATCAAAAGTAGCTAAAACTTCTAAACCTAAAGTTTCTGCTCGTACCTTGAAGACCAAAGAAACAAGAAAGTAAAGGAGAGTTGCTTTGAAAACGAAAGAAGTAGCTCCAACACAAGACTCGTCAAGTGCTTACACTTCGGTAGTAACTGAGTACAAGCACTCTTGCAAAGACGACTCTTGCAAGGATTTACATAAGAACAAGGAAGAGTCTAAACCGCAGACGGTTTAGGTTGGTAGGTGTCACACCACATGGAAGAAAGGCACTTAATTGTTACAATTTATGAAAGAGATAAACTCCTTCGAGCTTTGAAAGAACTAGGTTTCTTGTGGATCGAGGGTGAAGGTATTCTTGACAGGGTTTTGGTTGCTTTAGCTCCTAATTCACTTGTACAGACCAATAAGGTTTATAAGCTTACTCCAAGTGAAAGCCTTCAGTTTTGCAAGTGGGTCAGAAATTTAGGTTTGGAAGACGCCTTATTTTATAGCGGTGTATCACACTTAGGTTCTCGCTTAGATACTGAGGTGTTTCAAATCATTTACCCTCAATTCAATTTAGAGAGTTATATAGAGAACTCAGAGAATACTATAAATAAGTTTAGCTTAGAAAGAGTTTTAAAGTTCTTTTCTAAATTCACATGGAAAGAAATAGTCTTTATCGCTTTAGAATAAAGACTTTTCCTAGTTTTAAATTCAATTTTAGTGAGGTTAAAAGATTGCGCGTTTATGTCGATTTAGATAATACACTCCTTGATTCAGCAAGTCGTTTGGTTGATTTCAAACCGACTTATGAACCGGAGAAACAGTTGTCTTATGAGTTAAAGAAGGACTTGCTTAAGCACTTTTCAAACCCTCAGTTTTACCAATATGGTGAGATTGCAGTCAACGAGCGGGTTGAGGGGTATCTGCAGGGTCTTGTCGGCTCTAACTTAGAGGATATTTGCTTTATTAGTCTCAGTCCTAATAAGGAAATTGCAGAGAAGAAGAGAGAATTGCTTGATAAGTTAGGCTATGGAAACTCAGCTTTCATGTCTTTTTACAGTGTGAAGCAAGAAGAGAAGGTTTTAGCTCGTCTTTTACAATCTGCAAAAGATAGCTCAGATACCGTAGTTTTCGTGGACGATAACCCTTACCGTATCTTAAAATTCCAAGACAACCAAGCGAATTACAAGGTTGTTCGTCATCCTTACACAGTAGGGCGCTACCCCAGTCACGTTTATGTGGCTAGTGCCAACTACTATAAGTAAAGAAAAGCTTGCACGTTTAGATAGATTATGGTAGAATTACAAAGAATTAAGAAAGCACTACAAACACTCGGCTTTGAGGGTGTTGTAACTGTAGAAAAGACTATGTTAAAACAAGCGTATAAAAAGCGCTCTAAGGAAGTCCACCCAGACGTTGAAGGTGGTTCTCACGAAGAGTTTAAAGCTCTACAAGAAGCTTACGAACTCTTACTAGAACATGGTTTAGGTCAGACTATTGATTTAGTAACTAGAGAGGTTCTGGTTACCCAAGGTTCAGACTTATTGCGGTATCGCCTCGCAGGGCGCGAATACAAATGTAGGCTTTAAGAAAGGTTAAAACGATGAAATATATCAACAAATGGAACTTACCATTAGCAATTTTAATGGCAACAATGATTTTTACAATGCTTGCAGTTGTTGTACTTTTCATTCTTCGTCTCACTGGTCTTTCCAATCTTGATGTGATTGTAGCTACGGTTCCCCTCGGACTTGTAGTTGGTGTTGTGACTGTTTGGTACTTTGGTTTATGGATTTACTCTCTCTTTACCAAGAAGAGCTTCCGAGACGGAGCTGAAGTAGATTATGAGAGCGCAGCAAACTCAGATGATGGTTGGGAGTAAGAACTTTGTGGTTATTACTCGCAGTATTAGTTTTGGGTAGTCTAGGTTTTCTTTACACCTCGAAAGAAGTAGACTTCACAGACTGCTTTGAAGAAGAGGTTAAACCTAGCAGTGCAACAAAACGTAGAAGGTAAGTGAAGATTTTGGTCTTCACTTTTTCTATTTCTCTAAAAAGCCCCAGATTGCCCCAGATTCGATTTTAACCTAATATGGTATAATATGTCCAACTTCGATTTTAAATGCAACACGGAGCAAATGAGAGCCTTTAAAATTGATTCTGAGAAAAATGTCTGCAGTTTGGTTTTGAGAACTAAATCTAACCTTTAGTCTCTCACAGCGGTATCCACATTTTCGAGACTTTTGCAAAGTTTGTGTCTTTTTCTCCCTTATTTCTTACCTTTAGATTTCCGAAAAGCAGTAGTTGAGGGGGTGTCACACCTCTTTTTATTTTTGTCATAATCTCTTCGATTTGTGTCACAGAAACAGATTTTTCTGTCCTAACTTTGTCCTAGAACTCTTAAATTTTGTCATAACTTACTGTTTTTCTGTCTTAAATTTATGAAAAAGTGTCATAAAATGATTTTATTTTGTCCTAGATTTCTCTCAAAGTGTCATAAAATCGTCCGAATTTGTCTTACTTCTCATGAAATTTGTCATAAAATCCCTCAGATTTGTCCTAGATTGGATAAAATTTGTCCTAAATTGAAGGAATTTTGTCTTAAAACCTATTGTATTTGTCATAAAACGACTTCTGTTTTGTCCTAAGTTGGGGTCTTTTTGTCTTACATTGAGGTTTACTTGTCCTAAGTCGCTCTCAGTCTGTCATAAAACTTCCTAGAAAGTGACATACATTTTCCGTTTTCTCACCTTAAATTCTCGTTTGAAACTAGAGGAACGCCCCAATTCCGTAAGGATTTGGCGGCTTTTTGCTTATGTTTTGCAGGGAGTTTAAGCTATGGAGGTCTGAGGTCTGAGGTCTGAGGTCTGAGGTTTGAGGTTTGAGGTTTGAGGTTTGAGGTTTGAGGCCTGCATTTAAAACTTCAACCTCCCACCAAACCTCCCAGTGGTATCCTCGCTTTGCGTTTTGATCTTTACTTTTGAACTTAACCTCAGTATAAGGAACGCCCAACTTCCGTCTATCTACGTTTAGTGAAGGTTTTCTCTCGTCCTTAGTTTTAGGTATTTCTCAGTTCTTGCTACAAGTTCTTTACTTTACTTCTTAAATAAGAGAAACGCCCAAACTCCGTTTAGTTTCATTTAGTGAGCTTTGTTTCTTCTATAGATTTAGGTACTTACTTAGTGCTAGTTACACTCTCTTTTCCTTACTTTCTTGTTTAAGTGAGAGGAACGCCCAACTCCCGTTGGGCTTCAGACTTGCTTTGCTGATTTCCTTTTTGTGAGCGTTAATTTAAGTAAGCAACTTGAACTTCAGTAAGATTAAGCAGCAGTTCACAGAGCGTTCAAACTCCAATAAAATCAGAGCAAACGCTAACTACCCTTGCGGTATCCTCAGTCCACGTGCGTTTTTAAGATGAAATTTATCCGATTAAAAAATGGAAGCACTCATAGACAAAGCAGAAAGCAGACAGCAGAAAGCAGAACCTCAATTTCAAACTTCATTTTTCTATTTTTGAAAGAACTCCACAAACCTCACAGGGGTATCCACAAATTTCCTTTTTCTTTATAGTAAATTCAACTTCAATCCAATATCTTTAATTTAGTCTAAAAATAATGAACTTATCTCATTTTGATTTAGATTTTGTACATCTTGTTACTTGATTTTTATTCTAAAATAATGTATAATAGTCCTTAAGAAATTTAGTAATGAAAATTCCTAGTCATATAGCTAGATTTCAGACTGAAAATTTTACAGAGAGGATAAAGTACAGAAAAGTAGAATGATTTATTTTGTATTTTAAAAGTAAATCATAAAATAGTAGTTTTTTGTGGTTTTTAAACATAATGAGTAAAAAGAAACCGATATTTAATACTTTAAATCAGATTTATTCTGATATTACTTTATTCCAAACTAGACTGGAGAATAACAAGCATATTCCTTCTAGTTCGGTCTTACAAACTGTAGAGGACTTGCAATTTGCAAAAACGCTTGTTGATTTTTTGAAGAGCGGTTCTTACTTAAATTTAAGTAAGTCAAATGAAGAAAGCACTCTTAGTCTTTTGAAATTATATCGATCAGGACTCAATCGCAAACAACTTGTAGACCTTTCAGGTTTGACTTCTCGTCAAGTTTATTACGCAAGTCAAAAGGTCGAAGAAAGTCTTGAATCGAGATTTCCGACAGGATTATTAAGTCTTTGGAAAAACCGCCAATTTCAAGTGATTGAGGAGTATTTACAGGTCAATTCTGATGAACTTTCTACTATTATAGAAGAAATTTCAGAGTTTCCTTTAGTGCAAGTTGCTCCAAACCTTTTGGGTCAGCGTACAAGTGAATTGTACCAAGCAGATTTAATTAAAGAGAAGTCAAAAGAAGAGATAACTGAGTCTCTTGCAAAGGTCTTAGACGTAGAGAAGAAATTAAAGCAGTTTCTATCAGAAAACCTTGAAGATATTAAGGTTTGGGGTTCCCTCTCTCGGTATCTAACCTTGAACAAGACACTTCCAGTTGACTTAGTTCTTGAACTAAAGGAGAAGGACTTTCCTAACTTGAACTCAGTAGCCTTTGAAAGGGTTGAGGGTGTGTAACAATGATTGATAAATACACGATAGACTCTCCCTATAAGGCTCTCTATTGGTCTTTCTACAATATTGCTTATAGTGAGATTTATAAAGCACCTCCAGAGTTCATTCCAACAGTTTCTTTTGAACCTAGCGCTCTCAGTAAACTTGACGGGTATCCTTATGTGAGCACGGCTTCCGCTCGTAAGCTTTTGGAGTTGAAAGAGACGGTTGCAGCAGTTCCTCCAAGTTATGATTACCGTAGGTTGTTAGCTCATTTTGAAACAATCGTAGAGCATTTCAGAGTTTCAAGCACTTCCTTTGTAATCACAGAAGAGAATTACACCTATTTGAAACCTAGCAACTACCCTTACCAACTTTCTTATAGTATGGTGGTCTTGTGGTTTGCGATTTACCTTGATGTCATTGTAGGAGACTTCCGTTTAAGTGTGAAGGGTCTCTCTTCAGAGTTAGCAGAATCTAGTATTCTTTACTATTTCAAGCTCTTTGAGTATTTACCGATTGACTACGATTTGAGTGCGAAAGACATAGATACTATTAACAGTCAGCTCTATGTTGAAATGGCTCGTTTTCATGGCTACATGAACAAAGAGGTCTTACCAATTTCTGAGAAACAAAAGCTCTTTAAAGAGCAAGGGTATCAGGAGGGTTCGCTCGTCTTTCTTTATGAAAAAGGTTATGTAGCAAATGAAGAGGTTCGCAGTAGCAAAGGTACGAATAAGTTTATCAACAAAGTTCATTTAGCTAAGATTACAAAGGTCACAGACACAGAGGTTCAGTTCTATACTTACAACTTCTATAAGACGAGAGAAGGTTTGTTAGAAGACTTTGAAAGTCTCCCAGAGTCTATTCAAGACTTATATGGTAGCTACATTGAATTTTTAGAGCCTTCACTAACCGTCAGCAGAGTAGAGGTTGGTTGGGACACGTTGGGAGTCAATTACGCTCAAACCAATAACTCAATTTACGCAGAGCATTATTTCATTACCAAAGTGGAGTCTGTTTATTCTGTACCAATTACAGTTTTAAATGAGAACTTACACTTTGAAACAACAGTTCTTCCGATTGAGGTTGCAACTCTCTTCCTATTGTTGTCTTATGGAGTTTCTTTTGATGAAGAACTCTACCAAAAGCAGTATTCCGTAGAGGTTTCGCACATTCGTGAGAGGGTATCCTTTTACACCTCGCAACTCGAAGAAAAGCTAGGTTACGAAATAGGTGATTTTTGTAAAGTTAAGGAACTTTACTAGAAAAAGAGGTGGTTTAGATGAAAGACACCTATAAATACAAAGTTGAAATAGTAGACGATGGGGTTGAGCGCACTGTTTCCTGTGTGAACCTCTTTAAACATAGGCTTTACAGAGGTTTGGTTCAGACAAGAGGGAAAGGAACTTACACGTGTCTCTTTGAGATTTTGGCTTACCCTTTTGAATACAAGAAAAAGAAGTTGGCAACCTACTCTAATCGCTTGCTACACAAGGATTTATTTGAACTTACGGAACTTTCACGAGAGGGTACCTCACTACTTCGTGAAACTTTTCCGTTGGAGTTGTTGCACCAAACATTTAAAGTAGCAGTCCCAGAGCTTTACCTCTATAATAAGAAAGTGACTTCAGATAAATACAAGCTTTTGGTTTCAAATTATTCTGAGCTAGAAGATAATTACATAAGGAGATTAGGAACATGTGGGGAAAAGTTTCAAAAATAGCCCTAGTAGGTTTATTAGCAATCTCGGTATCCGCTCCAACTGTTGCACTCGCTAGAGGTGGTCACGGAGGTGGTCACGGAGGTGGTCACGGAGGTGGTCATGGTGGTTCTCATGGTGGTTCCCACGGTGGCTCTCACGGTGGTTCAAAAGGTGGGTCGAAAGGTTCCGGAGGTGGCTCTAAAGGTTCAACTGGTTCGCACAACACAAGCAACCACGGAGGTTCAACTGGTTCTAAGAGTGGTTCTCACTCTAGTTCTAGTCACGGTCGGTCTTTCCGACCAAGTGCGACAGGAACGCCCATTTCCTCTTGGCGCTCCTTGAGTTCTCAAGCAGAGTTTAAGAGTGGAAACACCTCAGTTTCGTCTTTCACTTCGTCTGAAAATACTGTGAAGACCTTCTATTCCTCAGATAGCCCAGTAAACTTACTGTTGTACAGACCTTTGTACGGATATCACCACTCGTCTGCACACTATTTACCAGTTCAGACTGAGGAAGAAGAGCAAAAGGACAAACCTAAGATGAACACTGCTATTCTATGGGTTTTGGCTGCTATCTTAGTTCCACTCCTAGCTCTTATTGGTTATGTTGCTTTTTCGAACTAGGTTCTCTTAAGGGAAACTGTGTTAAACCTTGATTTAATAAGGTTTGCCAAGTAGGTAAGTGGGTATCTATTAACACCTCAAAGTTTTATCCAAATTAGCAAAGTTGAATGTGGAACTTTGACCACAGAATCGGTTGGTTTCTCAGAAACTTAGTAATAGCAAGTGTTTAGCTAATTGAAAATATAGTTTCTTTGATTTAATAAGGTTTTGAGGGTATCCCATCGTAGCTTGAGATTTTCTCTCGGTTGGAAGGTTACTTTTTGTCCGTTCAATTCAATTTGAGTTACTGACAGGTTCTTAATTACTTGGTACAAGTGAAGTTTGAGCGTTTCAAGTCAAAAGCACAAGTGGGTATCTATGAACACTTCTCAATTTTCATTTTCAATAATTGAGGGTGGAGAAGTTAAAAAAGAGAAAAAGAGGGTTTAAATTCTCTAAACTCCTTGGCACGATTGGTTTAGACCTAGTTTTCCCAACTTACCAAAGAGGGTATCTCACAACCTCTCTCAAATTTTCCACTCTTAAAAGAAGTGAAAAATAAAATTCTTATGCCAACGAACTTGAAACCCTTGGTACGCAAAGGTTCAAACTCACTTTCTCAACATAGTGAGGAGGGTATCCTTCCGCACCTCCAAAATTTTCAATCGAGCTTGCCATATTAAAGTCAAATTTTATTGGCAACAAACTCGAAAGTCCTTGGTACACAAGAGTTTAACTCTTATTACCTAATCTCAACGAGAAGGTATCTAAAAGAAGACCTCAAATTTGATTTTCACGTGCCAATTTTGAGTAAGTTTTCCAAAATAAATAGGTGCTTTTCCTAAGAAAACACGCAAATCCCTTACCAAACAAGTGATTTAGCTACTTTCTTATATAAAATCAAGCAAAACCCTTGATTTAATCACATCTTGGTGGGTATCTCCCCAACACTATGAAATTTTACCTTTTTCCGAACACAAACTTGGCAGTAACTTGCCAATAATCGGATTTTGGATTTTTCACAATTTTTCACCTTAATTTTAATTTAGCATAAAAATAAACAATTAAAATTTAATTATACAAAGACAAATTAGACGATTTTTAGTCAGAAAAATAATTTACTATTTAATTTAATAGAAGAAAGAGGGGCAAAAATGTATCAATCAGCACTCGACAATCTCAGTAACGACAAGGGTTTTGCTAGTGTAAAACCTAGTGCAAATTCAGAGCAACAAACTACTGAGGAACAAATTTACGAAGAAAACATGAAGAAGTATTTGGAGCTAGTCGCTTCTAAAGGTTACAACTTAGAAGAATTAGAGCCAATTATCCGCTCAGAAGGTCGCACAGAATTGTTTGCGACTGCGGGTTCAGGTAAGTCTACTTCAATTTCGTTGATTTTAGCGAAGGATAAAACTATTGGTCGCTTGTCTCCAGCGCAGAGAGGAAAGAAAGTAGCTTGGGTTACTACCTTCCTCAGTAAAGGAGCCGAAGAGATTAAACAGAATGTAGAGCGCACTTTCGCTAAGTTAGGTCTCTCAGGGGTATCCACAAACGACCTCACATTCAGCACATTACAGTCAGAGTTCTTTGAACTTTTGAGACTTCGTGGATTTAACCTTACAGATAGGTCAAAATCAGACTATGTTCAAATGTTGGACACAGGTGGGGGAGACAGTGAGGGGTCTCGTATTTTCAATGCGATTATGGGTCGTCTCTTCCGTAAACATGATTTGGGAGAAGAAGGAAGTAACTATATTTCTCTTCAAGATAAGCGAGACTTGTCAGCAATTATTTCAAACTACCGTAACTGCTCGATTACTGAGTACCAATTTGGTGAAGCAGCAGAAACGGCAAAACGCTTGAACCTCCCAAGAAATTTACTTCCTTTGGTAGTGGAAGACTACCAAGCGTTGAAGACTTCTATGAACGTCATTGACTTTGATGATTTGATGTCTCTCGTCTATGAGTACATGGTCGTAGAGAAAGAAGATGATCCAGTTCAAATGGCTTGGGTTAATTTCTACAAAACTCGCTACGAATACTTCATGTTGGACGAAGCTCAAGATATGTCTGAGTTGCAGTACCAAGTCTTGAAACCTATTTTTGAGAACTGTCCACGTGTGGTTATTGTAGGAGACCCAGACCAGTCCATTTATGGTTTCCGTGGGTCAAACCCAGAAGTCATGGAGTGGTTCGACAAGGAGTACCAACCAACCAAGTACCCACTTTCGGTATCCTACCGTTGTCCTTCAAACATTTTGAAACCAATTACCAAGTCTATTGAGAAAAACTCAAATCGCTATGAACACTCTCTTCGCTCTTTTAAAGAAGGTGGTGTTCTTGAAGCTTACCAATTTGACTCTGTAAAAGACATGGCTGACGCTTCTTTGCAGTTGATTGATAAGTATTTAGCAGAAGGAAAAACCATTGCAGTTCAGTCACGAGTGAACTTTACTTACTCTCCGTCTTCTATTCTCTATGCAGTCAAGCGCCAAGGCGACTTCAACTTGCTAGGAGACGTAAGGGATTTCAGAACTGCGCGGTATCAAAAGGTTTGGAACCTCATTGAAATGGTGCGTGGTCGTGGTTTAGTGGATATTAAGAACAACTTGAAAGTCTTAGCACCAGAGCTAAAACCTTGGGACGCCAAGACCCTCGCAGAGCGCTTAATGAACGCTATTCCAGAGAACAAAAATATCTTGTTCTCAGATAACTACGCTTATTTGGACTTCATTGCACAAGAATATGGTCTTAAGTCTATGGCTACTTTGGTAGACAAGTTGAGAAAGACTTACGGTCAAGAGTTTCCCGGAGAGATGGCTCTCTTTAAAGAGCTTTTAGCTCATGTCCTTTATTGGGGGGAGCCAGCTAATGCAGAAGTGGTCGGCACTATTTCAACTTTGGCAGAAGAAAGTGAAACCGTTACAGACTTCTTTAGCAACATGGACTTTATCAACAACAAGATTGGTGAAGCCAAAAGAGGTGGAACTTCGCTTTTGACTTTTGCAACTCCTTTTAGCTTTAAAGGTCGTGAAGCCAATGTCAACATTATCTTTGATGATTCTGATGGTGTTTTTCCTTACACATTGAGTGGAGAGCTAAGTTATGAAGAAGAGCGTCGAGTTCACTTCGTAGCAGGAACACGTGGTGATGAAGTAACCATTTACCTCACTCGTAGAGGAAAAGCCTCACCATTCTTGAAAGAAATGGGTATCCCGTTAAAATCGTGGACTCCACTTGACGGAGTGGTACTAAATGGTATAAAATTAAAGGGTGAATTGAGTTTGAAAGAACGCATGCAAAAAGCCAAGGTCGAAGAACAACTTGGCGCGTTCACAGACTTCGATTTGAAACTTTAATTTCAAGATTGTGTGGTAAGTAATTTGAATAAGAATGCGAATTTAGGTCTTTCCTTTTTTGACATACAAGCCTTAGATGTAAACCGAAACGTGAAGGATGAGTTGACTCTCGGTCTCCTTCACGGTTTGGATTTAACACCTTTTATAACAAGTGATAAGGTTGACTTTGAGTTGCTAAGAGCAGTTCGCCTATGTTTGGAGCATGATGTACCTCTTTATTTGGTAAACGCTAATTTGGATAAAGATGTGCTAACTCCTTTGTACAAGTTGTATAGCGCTCATAGAACCTTGGACTCTAGTGGTTTGTCTAACTATTTCAATTCAACGAATTATGAGTTAATGGTAGAACCAAAGACTTTCGGTATCCTTGTAGATTTGGCGCTTGAAAACGTAGACTTTTCTAAGGTGGATTTCACCTTAATTCCTTTGTCTACGATAGAAGTTTTCGCTTCTGCTTTGGTTCAAGGTGTTGAAATCACTGACTTGCAAAACAGTCGAGCGGTATCCGACAAAGACTACCTAGATTTTCTAATCTCTCTTCGTATGGCAGGAGTCGATATTTCTCCATTCTTGGAGGGTTCATGGTCTGAAAGTCAGATTTTGGCGATTCTAAGAGGTCGCTTGAAGATGTCTGTAGTGGACTTCATTCAACATTACATCAATGAGAACTTCACTGCAGGTCAGATTGAACAGTGTTGGAGAGCTTCAGATTTCGGTTGTTTGAGTTTGGTTTGTAGTACCGATAAAGACGGTTTTCCGATTTACAATGAGTACCAAATGTACCAGTTGGTTGAGGGTGCGCGCTTTAATTTGGACTATCGCCTTTACGCAGACCCTTCCTTGAATGACTCTGAGATGGCTCTAGCTCGTACAGAACTCTTCAAGAAGGCTGATGAGAACAAGCGTGGAGAACTTTCAAGTAAGATTAAGTCTTATAAACCGAAAGGTGCATTTTGGTAACTCTCATGGACGGCTTTTATCTATGGGTTCTTTTCGTTTTCAACTCTGTATTTCTCTTTGGAATTGCGGTATCTTACGCTTTGAAGGAACTTCAAATTTTCGAAGAAGTGAAGAATAAAGAGAATATGAGAAGAGAGCATTTATACCTAGCAGGCTTGGGAGCGATTGGTTTAACTCTGCTCTTTGTAGGGGCAATATTTGTGGTTTAGAAAAGATGAAAAATGAGGTTTAGCATTGACTCTACCTCATTTTTATTTGACTTATTTTGTCTTTTGTGATATAATAAAGTAAACTAAAAATAGAAGAAAGATAGGTTTAAGGTTATGTTAGAAACAGTAGAGAATTTGAAAGTAAAGTATGAATTGGAACTGAACGGCTCTTTTGATTTGCAAACACAAGGGGATTCCTTGATTTTCCGGTATCATTCTCCAAATTCGGCAGTTGGGGTTGTCTCTTCTCGCTCTATGAGGGCAGGACAATACGTTGCTGATTTGTTGAGTTTTATGGAATGCGTAGCTTTGCTTGAAAGCACTTTTGTTTAGATTAAAGTTTGGTTGAATTGGAGATAAAAATGTACAGAATAGCGCAGTTTCTTTCAGTTAGTGGTGCAATTATGTTGTTTACCTCATTTCGGTTTATGGGTGTGGTTCTTTTAATTCTAGCAGGGGTCATATTATATAAGAACTCGGATGAAAAAGGTAATTTGAATGAAGGGTTTAAACCTGACATTGAAAAGGAACGTCAAGCTTATATGAAGCGCAGAAATGCTCAAGCTAACACAACATCTAGTCTCCCAAAACATACCTTTTTAGCCTACAATAATGACATTATTTATGAAGAAGTTGCAACTAGAAGTGATTTTCACACTATGTTAACGGACACTACTTTGGTAAATAAAACCAATTCGTACACTTTAGCAAAGAAAGACTCTCTCGGTTGTATCGTAGGTGGGTTTGTCACTTTCACAGGCGAAGAAATAGATGAGCGCGGTAGAGATATTAAACGAGGGTTTTATAGTCGAGACAATGAAGCTCGCAAGAACGCCCAAATCCCCGGATTTGACTTAGTGAAGTCTGAGTGGATTAAAATAAAGGATCAGTCGTATCCTCTCTACCACCGTACACACTTAGTACCTTACCGTTTTTGTTTGAATGATGGGGAGTTTGAGAGTGTTCTGTTTACTGGAACGGCTCGCCTAAATAGTGGCTTTCGTGCTGATATTAAGTTCATTCCCAATGATGAAACTCACGCTAAAAATGTCCGTCAAATTGTAAAAGCGGTATCCACAAACGCTTTTGCGTTCTCAGACTCTAAAAACACTCAAAGATTGTCTCTTGATGATTTTGAACGTGCAGTAGGAGACTTGGTTCACAGAAGTGCTGAAGCTTACACTCACACTTACAAATATGGAGTTGAGTGTTTCTATGATACAGATAGTCTTATTCCGAGTAGAGTTTTAGCAGTTTTAACTGATGTAACTGATAAGAAAACCTTGTTTGCAGCAGTTTTAGAAAATGTAATTTAATAAAAGGAGATTTAAAGTGTCTAACTTAGATAAAGAAGTGTACAGAGCAGTAAAAGAGGAAGCTGATAGGGTATCCTCCATTATGTCCGCTCTTCTTTTGGATAGAATTTCTGCAACAGAAGCAGAAAAACAACTAGGGGTAAATTACTCTAGTTTTGCTCGTAAGAAGTTAAATAAGAGCGCTTGGACAAACAGTCGAGTAGTAGCGCCTTTGCAAAATACCCTCGTATTTAACCAAGATTTACTAGATAATATGAGTGAAACTGCTTTCGGTTCGTTTTGTCGCTTGGTCTTTGGTTCTGAGGTTGCAGAGCTTTCAGATGATTTCTTTTCTAGCTTTCTACCTTTTGTAGATACAGTAGTGAAGAGTGTAGATGAAACAGAGCAGAAGTGGTTTGAGAAGTTCTTCAAAGGGTCAACTTGGTTGACTGCTGAGAACACAGGAGACTTTCTAGTTGCAGTCTCAAACACCCAAAGGGTATCCCCAACTCGCCAACCGTTCGTTGAAAAATCAATCGCTAACATTATCAAAAATGTTAGCAAGTATTGGTATATCAACGATAAGGGTTTGGTCATTCGTTATAGAAGTTCTTCTAGGGTTTCTGAGCGTTTGTTGAAAGAGGGTCAAGCCTTAACTGAGGTTGAAGGTGTTGTCGTTTACCGTCCGAGAAAGAATGGTACTCAAATTGAGCCTTGCCTTACAGTTGACTTGTTTAACTCTAAAATTAGAGCTTTGTTGAAAAGTAAAGGGTTTACCTTTATTTCAGATTTAGAGTCTGTAACTAAGATTGGTCTGCAGAGCTTTGCAGGTCTTGGAATTTCTTCATTTTGGAAGATTGAAGATAAGGTAGAGTCTTTGGGGTATCAATTCAAACACGTGGAGGTCTAATTTTATGGCGCTAGTTAGAAGAAAGAAACCAGTAAATAAAGTAAAGTTATTTAGGAGCTTTACAAGTTTAAATAGAGTTCGAAATTTCGCAGGTCATGTTGAAGTAGAGAATTTGATTTGGAAGGTTCGAGAAACTGACTTTGGCATTATGTTTATGTTCTCCGATGGTGTAGTAAACACCTTGAAGTTGGAGGAACACGGAGCCTTTTGGAAGTCGAATGAAAAACATACTTCTGTTGTTTCAAATTCTGGACATTTAAAGAAGTATTTAAAAAAGAAAGTTCTTTCACATTATTACAAGAAAGATGGGAAGGATAGTAAATGAAGTTAAAATTCAGCGATTACACATTGAAACAAGATGTTCTCAACAAACTAAGTGAAGACATAGTTATTTCCCATGTTTCTGCAAGAGATAAGACAACAGGTTTGTTTACCAGTGCAAATTTAGTACACTCAGTTACCTTTGCTAAAACTTTTATCCTCATTCGCTTGAATGAAGGTTCAAACTTGGTTTTGAACTTATTGGAAGATGGAGTTGAGTGGGACGAGAAAGAAGTAAACCTAAACTTTGGCGAAATTGTCTCAGATTTAGACTTGTTGACTGCCTTTGAGAGAGTGGTTGTTCACTACCTATATATGTAGAAGATTAAGGAGCAAACAGTGGTAAAAGTTCTCAATGTAAAACTGTTAAACTCAAACGGAGGGTACTTAGAAAGCATCCCAGACTTCTTGATGGAACGCCTTCTCGCTAAACTCTTGTTTGTGCATGAAAGCTATAAAAATGCTGATGGTTCTTTTGGGGTTAGTTCTTTGGTAGAACAGGTAGAGTTCCGAGGTCACTCTATACATTTTTTCTTCGCAGATGACTCTGAAATAGACTTAGTAGAAAAAGGTAGCACAGTAGATTGGGTATCTACTTATGCAAATTCTCACTCCAATTTATCTAACAACTCTAAATTGTTAGAGCGTTTGAAAACGATTGTGACCACTCCTAGTATGTGGAAGTAGGTGCAATTCTTATGAAATTACGCTACAATAATTATAGAGAAGAACTCTCTTCAATCACACTGCAAAAGCTCTCCTCAGAGCTTTTGTCAGTTCATAGTTTCCTTGATACGGACACTTCAACTTTTGTAGGGAATGTTCTCTCCTTTTTGGAGTTTCAAGAGTCTCAGAGTGTATTTCACTTCCTTGGTGGAAAAGTTACAGTCCTTGAACTAAAAGAACCCCAACCGTCTTGGGTATCACCCATTTATTTTGCGACTTTCAACGGTCATTCTTTTCCGTTGAACTTAGACACTTACAAACGAATAGTTGAAAGATATTTATATCTTAGAAAGCGAGATTAAACATTGAACGTATTAGAACTTTTTGCAGGGGTTGGTGGCTTTCGAGTAGGTCTTGAGAAAGCAAGTCCGCGGTTTAAAACTTTGTGGTCAAACCAGTTTGAACCCTCAAGAAAATCGCAAGATGCTTTTGAAGTTTATAATTACCATTTTCCAGATAGTGAGAATTGGAACGAAGACATCACTACAATTTCCGACGAGCGCTTCTCTGCTCTAAAGGGTAAAGTGGACTTGATTGTAGGTGGGTTCCCTTGTCAAGATTATTCTGTAGCAAGAACTAAGAAAGATGAACAGGGTATCGAGGGTAAAAAGGGAGTCCTCTTTTGGGAGATTGTAAGAACCACAAAACTAAGCAATCCCAAGTATTTACTCCTCGAAAACGTAGATCGTTTATTAAAAGCTCCTTCAAAGCAACGAGGTAGAGACTTTGCGATTATGTTGAGAGCCTTTGCTGATTTAGGTTACGGAGTCGATTGGAGGGTCATTAACCCTGCAGATTATGGTTGGTGTCAAAGAAGGAAGAGAGTCTTTCTCTTTGTCTATCGAAAAGACACTGACTATTTCACGCAACAACAAGCACTGAATGATTTCGGAGTAGGCACTAGTGGTATCTTCGAATCCACGCATGAAACTAAAGCTGAGATTATAAAAGACAGAGCTTTGTCTTTCACTTTACCAGAAGACATTGTAGAGGTCTCAGACTCTTTTTCTACGCAGTTTTGGAACTCAGGTAGTATGATAGAGGGTAAAATCATTACAAAGGAGCTAGAGCCTTATTATGATGGCGCTAGTTTGGTTCTCAGAGATGTGTTAGAAAATTCCTCTGATTTACCACAGGAACTTTATTTATCTGAGGACAAAGTAAACAAGTTCCGTTATTTGAGAGGCGCTAAGAAGTTTGAGCGCACCAACTCTGAAGGTTTCACTTACATTTACTCTGAAGGTGCTATGGCTTTAGTAGATAGCGCAGATTTACCTTCTCGAACTTTGTTAACTTCTGAGGGTTCTATAAGTCGCACCACTCATTTAATTGAAGATGAGAAAGGGTATCGACTCTTAACACCACTCGAAACAGAGCGTTTACAAGGTTTCCCGGACAACTGGACACAAGTTAAATTGAGCAAGGGAAAAGAAGTTACGGTATCGGACACTCGCAGAAAGTTCTTTATGGGTAATGCCTTAGTTGTTGAGGTTGTTGAACATTTGGGTCGATATATTGCAGATAACTTAGATTGGTGAGGTTCTATATGGCAAAACATGTTTACAGTCGGAGCAAAGAAGTCTACCTAGTCGAATTTTATGGTGATTATCACTATTTAGCTACTGCAAAACGTTTGCAAACGCTCTTGAAGTCAGGAGAGTTACTAGGTGAGAAGGTAGATATTCACTTAGAGAAGCTAGGTAGTAACTGGATTGTACCTCGTTCTGTCTTAGATGAGCTACATTCTCGCTTTGAAGATACAGGTTTGGGTATCTCGCCCTTGCAGTTGGAATTTTGAGGTTAAGTTATGGAAACAAAAGAACACTTTAACAAACGCATGGTCGCTAGAGTTCGTAGGATTTTAAAGGAAACTGCACAGTACAAGACTGAGTTGCTACACAATTTATGTGAGCAAAATGGTTTTATCATTCAGGAAAATAACCGTAGAGTTATAAATACAGACTACCTTATTAGTAGGATTGAGAGTGAAGATATTCCTTTTACGTTTATGTACAGTGCAAATAAAACTTATGTCTTTGGAGATTTGCTAGTTGGTTTAGTTGAACATTCTAGTTACAGTTACTTTGTGGTATCTCTCAAACCTCCAGTTTTTGATTTGAAAGACTGGGATTCGCATTATGAGTCTTTAGAGTCATTTTTAAATGGTATTGAAACTGAAAGTAACAAAAGTTGAGGATTGGATTGTGATGACTAGGTACGACTTTATGATAAATGCAGCTAAAAATTCTCGATATAAAGCTAAACCATGGTTTCGATATTTAAGGGAAGTGATTTTTGAAGATCACACTTACTTAACAGAGGATGATATAGAGAACTTACTTAATTTAACTGAGTTAACAGCTTTTCAAAAGGTTACTTTAAAGTGCGCAGTTCAGATAGGTTTACCTACTCACGCTCATGTGATGTCTTTTAATAACTCCGCAAATATTGAGAGTGTAAGAAAATTGACAGAGGAGGTAAACTCTTGAAAAACATAACATCAACCTTGAGAGTGCTTGGTAGCACAACTATAGTAGCTTCCGATAGAGAACAACATGATTTCTATGCAACTGAGCCGAAAGCAGTAGAATTACTACTTGAGGAGGAACAATTTCAACAGGATATTTTAGAACCTTGTTGTGGTCTCAACCACATAACTAATGT
>QWCF01000148.1_pt1 | contig 46584 bp, 38 predicted proteins | sample 1972521 | NCBI WGS metagenome assembly QWCF01 (sample SAMN09866715, study PRJNA288562) | Human oral metagenome isolate term4_saliva, whole genome shotgun sequencing...
AAGGCATTGAGACTGAGGGCGCAGGGAGTTTACTCTTGTAAATGACCAAGCCTGAATGTCGATAATAACGCAGCGAGTGCCGTATTATGCAATGCTCTCTAATGGTGGTGATGGTGGTGACAAGAAGAGCCAGCGACAGCCTCCGCCCGACAAAGAACAGACACATCGTGGTCATGCTCGGCACTCTCCAGCTGTATCGTGATATGATGAATGCCTTGATGCAGTAGTGCATGCTCCAAGTCCCTCAGAATAGAACTGCTCTCCCCTACACTCAGGCTATCACGCACGACAGCATGACAAGTAAGGGCATTAAGTCCGCTCGTTATCGTCCACACATGCAAATCATGCAGAGCCAAGACCTCAGGGTGAGCAAGTATAGAGGCTTCTACTTGGTCTATCTCTACATCCGAAGGCGTTCCCTCCATAAGCACATGCACAGAGGCTTTCGTAACCATATAACCACTACGAAGCACCAAAATAGCGACAATAATACTCGCCAAAGGGTCTGCCCATTCCCAACCAAAGAAGATGATACACAGAGCCGCCACAATAGCACCTACCGAACCCAGCATATCACTCAGAACGTGCAGATAAGCACCACGCATATTTAAGTTGTCTTCCACATCGCCCCCACGCATCATAATCCACGCTACCAACACATTGACGAGCAAGCCAACGAAGGAAATAATCAGCATACCCGTAGAAGCTACCTCGGCAGGGTGCGTGAAGCGTTCTATTGCCTCGTAGACGATAGAGCAAGCAATGAGCATCAGCGTGGCACCATTAAGCACGGCAGCCAGCACCTCAAAGCGTTTATAACCATAGGTCTTACCATAGTTGGCAAGCCTATGACTCAGGGTAAAGGCAATCAGAGCGACACCCAAAGAAATGGCATCGCTCAGCATGTGACCAGCATCAGCCAGCAAGGCAAGGCTCTTCGTGAGCAAGCCCCCTACAACCTCTACTAGCATATAGAGGAGGATAATCGCCAGAGATATGGTCAAAGTTTTTTTATTGCCTCCGTGGCTATGAGCATGGCAATGTCCATGGTCGTGCGTATGTTCGTGTCCCATAATTTTATCTAAGATTTATATTTATACGATTTCATCTAAAGGCTGACGCTCCTTTATATATGTGCCCTTGAAGCTCGAGGGGCTAACACCTGTCGCACGCTTAAACTGCGTACTCATGTGGGCGACACTAGAGAAATGCAATTTATCAGCGATTTCAGAGAGTGACAGCTCACCATAAGAAACAAGCTCTTTGACACGCTCAATACGTTGCAATATAAAAAAGCGCTCTATTGTAATACCCTCAGTATGCGAGAAGAGTTGACTAAGACCACTATAATCGGCATTGAGCTCTCGGCTAAGATACACCGAGAGGGGTATATCCAAGAAGGCATCATGCTCACGCACCAGTTCGACAATAAGTACCTTGATGCGCTCTACAATAAGACTCTTACGGTCGCTCAGCACCTCAAAGCCCAAATGCTTAAGACTTTGGCTAAGGGCTAAACGTTCCTCATGAACGAGTTCCCTATCAATCATCACTTCACCTAAGCGAATATCACGAATAGGTATAGCGTGCTGACGAAAAACATGCTCTACGGCTAAGATACAGCGTTTACACACCATATTCTTTATCATGATTACAGCCATATTTCTTCTCTTTAATATGTGCAAATATACATTTTATTCTATTTCCCATAAAAAGCCCACCCCACACACACCGTCGCAAAACAACAAAGTAAATGGATTGGTGGCTGGACGTAGATGAACCCTACAAAAGAAAACACACGCTTAGCACTTGCCGAGATGAGCCCTTTAGGGCGACACTCCTGCATAGCCCAGGGTGGAATGAGGGCAAAGCCCGATATGAAACCCTGGGTACATACAAAACGAAAAATTATATGAGCTCCTTCAGGAGCGGCACTTTCAGCGCGCACGTTTGGTTTGTGTTGCGGTCGGAGGAGTGCCGCTCCTACGGAGCTCAAAGGACGCAGGGGGAACGATTAACCCAGGGCTTGCGCCCTGGGCTATGAAGAAGTATCGCCCCGTTGGGGCTCTTCGATGGCAACACCACAAAAACGAGTACGACGTACTCACTAAAATAAGTACGCGTAAACACTTCAGTAAGTACACGTAAATACTTTGGTAAGTACGCGCACTCACGACAATGAGTACGACGTACTTATTTCAGCTCCTTGCTTAAAGTTGATTTCGTGCGCATAAAGCAAGTACTCAGCACATATCAAACAACTAAAATACAAGCAATTAAATAACCTAGAAGATAAGCACATAAAAATCTTTTCACCAAAAACAAGTTTAACTCTTGCACAGAATAAAACTTTGTCGTAACTTTGCAGGCGCAAGATGGTTAGACTTGCATTACATGGTGGTTGTAGTTCAGTGGTAGAGCACCTGATTGTGGTTCAGGGTGTCGCGGGTTCGAATCCCGTCTTCCACCCACAAAGGGTTGCCTTCAAAAGAGGCAACCCTTTTGTTATTACTCATACATGATAAATAATTAAATACTCATATATGGCATTACAATGCGGTATCGTCGGCTTACCTAATGTCGGCAAATCAACTCTTTTTAACTGCCTCTCTAACGCTAAGGCGCAGTCAGCCAACTTCCCATTCTGCACGATTGAGCCTAATGTAGGAGTCATCACCGTTCCCGATGAACGCTTGAACCAGTTAGCCGAAATCATTAACCCTCAGCGCATCGTCCCTACTACGGTAGAGATTGTGGACATCGCAGGACTCGTTAAGGGTGCTAGTAAGGGCGAAGGTTTAGGCAATAAGTTCCTTGCCAACATTCGTGAGACAGACGCCATCCTACATGTACTTCGTTGCTTCAATGACGACAACATCACACACGTAGACGGTAGTGTAGACCCTGTGCGTGATAAGGCGATTATTGACACCGAGCTCCAACTTAAGGACCTTGAGACCGTAGAGCAACGCATTAGCAAGGTAGCTAAGCAGGCACAGACAGGAGGCGACAAAGTAGCCAAACAGACTTACGAGGTTCTACTCAAATATAAAGAAGCCCTTGAGCAAGGTCTTAATGCACGTACTGTAAGTTTTGAAACTAAGGACGAGCAGAAGATTGCACGCGAACTATACCTCCTCACCTCTAAGCCCGTTCTCTACGTATGTAATGTAGACGAAGCAAGTGCCGTGAGTGGTAACGAATACGTAGAGCGTGTACGTGAGGCTATCGCAGGCGAAGATGCGGATATCCTCGTAGTAGCAGCTAAGATTGAGAGTGAAATCGCTGAGCTAGACACTTACGAAGAGCGTCAGATGTTCCTCGGAGAAATCGGACTTGAGGAGAGCGGTGTAGCCCGACTCATTAAGGCAGCTTACAAGCTACTCGGATTAGAAACCTATTTCACAGCAGGCGTACAAGAGGTGCGCGCATGGACTTACCCTCGTGGAAGCAAGGCTCCTCAATGTGCAGGCGTTATCCACACAGACTTTGAGAAGGGATTTATCCGTGCCGAGGTTATCAAGCTAGCGGACTTCTTACATTACAGAGGCGAGCAGGGCGTTAAGGAAGCCGGCAAGATGGCTGTCGAAGGCAAGGAATACATCGTACAAGATGGCGATATCATGCACTTCCGTTTTAATGTCTAAGCTAAATGTTTCACGTGAAACAATTACACTACACTAAAGCCACTCCACACGCAGCATGATAGAGATTGACAACAAAATCGTAAGCATGGACGTCTTTGACGTTATGTTTGCTTGCGACTACAAAGCCTGTAAAGGCATCTGTTGTGTTGAGGGCGATAGCGGAGCACCACTAACGAAAGGAGAGCGGGAGATGCTCGAGAAGCATCTTCCTGCTATCCGTCATCTACTTGCGCCAAGAGCTCTAGAAATTATCGAAGAGCAAGGCGTAAGTTATTTCGATGAAGATGGCGATGAGGTTACAAGTATTGTCAATGAGCAGGACTGCGTCTTCACGACCTACGACGAAGAAGGCAACTGCATGTGCGCTTACGAGAAAGCTTACTATGAGGGTAAGATAGATTGGATTAAGCCTATTAGTTGTCAGCTCTACCCTATTAGGCTTACCGAATACGCAGACTTCACCGCAGTCAATTATCACAAATGGAGTGTCTGCAAATGCGCACTTAAGAAAGGGCGCAAGGAAGGCACAAGAGTATATCAATTTCTTAAAGGACCACTCACACGAGCTTTTGGTGAAGAGTGGTACGCCAAACTTGAAATAGCTGCTGAAGAAATTAAGCGAGCAGGCATCCAAGAAGACGAATAAAAAGAGCAGAAGCAAACTCAAAGTAGCAAAGTCTATGAATATTTCATCTAGTCTTTTTTATAAAACCCTATGCACACTCCTCCTAGGATGCGTCTTAGGTGTGAGCAATCTAAATGCCCAAAGCGGACAGTTTACAGTCGTCATTGATGCAGGGCATGGAGGCAAAGACCCGGGCGCCATGGCACACGGCTACAAAGAGAAAGACATCGCCCTCGCCGTAGCCCTCAAGACGGGAAGCAAGATTAAAGCCGACCACCCCAACGTACGAGTCTTGTATACACGTGATAGAGATGTATTCGTAGGACTACAAGCACGAAGCGATTTCGCCAACCGACACAAGGCATCTTTATTCATCAGCATTCACCTCAACAGCTCCCCCAGCGGCAGTGCTTACGGTACTGAGACCTACGTCATCGGTATGAACAAGCAGAGCAACAACCTCAACGTGGCTATGCGTGAGAATAAGGCCATGCTCCTTGAGAGTGATTACAAAACAACTTATAAAGGTTTTGACCCAACGAATGCTGAGAGCTATATCATCTTCGACCTCATGCAAGAGGCCTATATCAATAGAAGCATCGATATAGCCAAGTTCGTTGAACGCCAGTACAAAGGCAACGGACGCACTAGCCGAGGTGTAAGACAAGAAGGGCTGTGGGTACTTAGCCAAAGTGCTATGCCTAGTATTCTTACAGAAATAGGATTTATCAGCAATGCTAATGATGCGGCTTATCTAGGTAGCGAATCCGGACAAGAGGAGGTAGCAGGAGCGATTAGCCGTGCATTTACGAAGTTCTACGACAGCAAGAGTAAGGTCGGACGTGAGCATTCAACGGCAGACAGTAGCGAACAAACAGCACCAGCAGAAGTAGGCTCTAGCAGTTCACGCTCATCACAGCGCAATAATCCAACGACAAAGACGGAGAAGAAAGAGAGCGAAGGACATACATTCCGAGTGCAGTTCATGACAGACCGCACGAAGATAGACACGAGCGACAAGCAATTCCGCTCGCTTCACGAGAGCATCTACCGAGAGCAAAGCAGTAAGGTTTGGCTCTATCTCGCAGGTAAATTCTCTAAGCTAGAAGAGGCTAAACGCTATCTCCAGACGCTCAAAAAGAAATATCCCGATGCTTTCATTGTTCGCTACGACAGAAAGACTGGCGAACGATTAGGGCGCATTTAAATAAGCATCTACAAAGAGACATATAAGGGCTGTCGCAAGCATTTGTCTTGCGACAGCCTTTTCTCTTTTACGCAAACCAAGCTGATTATCCTCATTAAAATTGAAAGCTCTTTACCCTTCATTAGATATACTTATACAGTCTTTGCGTATTGTGCAAAAGTCTCATCATAATTGCTACCTTTGTATATACAATATTTTCAAACAAAACACCTATTCAGGAAATGGATTTAATACAAGAAATCATCGATCGTGCCAAGGCTCAGCCCCAGCACATCGTGTTCCCCGAAGGTACGGAAGAACGCACCCTAAAAGCTGCTGACCGCCTACTACGTGACAGTGTCGTTAAGCTAACTCTTATTGGCGACCCTTATGCTATTCGTTCACGCGCACACGACCTAGGTCTTAAGCACGTACTGAATGCCAATCTCCTTGACCCAAAGAATCACGAAAAGAAGCAAGCCTATATAGACTTACTCCTCGAATTGCGCGGTAGCAAAGGCGTAACTCCCGAGAAGGCTGCCCTACTCGTCGAAGACCCTCTATACCTCGCTTGCCTTATGATTAAGGCGGGTGATGCTGATGGCGAACTAGCAGGTGCTATCAACTCTACTGGCGACGTCCTACGCCCAGCCCTACAAATAGTCAAGACTGCACCCGGCTTTAGCTGTGTAAGTGGTCTTTTCTTGATGTTCTTACCTAACTCGGACTATGGCCACAACGGACTATTATTCTTCGCAGACTGCGCCGTAATGCCTAACCCTGACGCCGCTCAGCTCGCACAGATAGCTGTGGCTAGCGCAGGAACAGCAAAGGCTATTAGTGGTGTAGAGCCTAAGGTCGCTATGCTCAGCTTCTCAACTAAGGGTAGTGCTAAGCACGAAATGGTTGATAAGGTTGTAGAAGCAACACGACTAGCTAAGGAACAAGCTCCTCACCTTGCTATTGATGGCGAACTGCAAGCAGATGCAGCCCTTGTAGACAAGGTAGCTAAGTTGAAGGCTCCGGGTAGCGAAGTAGCAGGACAAGCCAATGTACTTGTATTCCCTTCTCTTGAAGTAGGTAATATCGGCTATAAGCTCGTTCAACGCCTTGCAGGTGCAGAGGCTGTCGGTCCTATCTTGCAAGGTATGGCAGCTCCTGTGAATGACCTCAGCCGAGGTTGCTCAGTAGAAGATATCTATAAGATGGCAGCGATTACAGCCAACCAAGCTATTGCTGCTAAAGGTCTATAAAATACGATTATGAAGATACTAGTTCTAAACTGCGGAAGCTCATCTCTTAAGTATTCACTCATTGAGCTACCCAACTATCAGGTTATTACCTCAGGTCTAGCTGAGCGTGTAGGTACTGATGGCGCATTCATCAAGTACCAACGTCCCGATGGCGAGAAGGTAGAAGAGCTAACGCCTATACCTAATCACACTCGTGGTGTAGAGGTAATCCTAGAGAAACTACTCGACCCCGAAGTAGGACACATCAAGAGCCTTGATGAGATTGGTGCTGTAGGTCACCGCTTAGTACATGGAGGTGAAATGTTCTCAGACAGCGTCATCATCACAGAGGAAGTTATTGCACAGCTAGAGAAGTGCATTCCACTAGCACCACTACACAACCCTGCTAACATCATGGGTATACGTGCTGCACAAGCTGTAATGCCTACTAAGGCTCATTGTGGCGTCTTTGATACAGCATTCCACCAAACTATGCCTGAGCACGCTTATATGTATGCTCTCCCCTATCATCTCTACGAAAACCACGGTATTCGTCGCTATGGTTTCCACGGTACAAGTCACAACTTCGTTAGTCATAAGGCTGCAGAGATGCTAGGCATTCCATACGAATCAGCTAAGATTATCACAGCACATATCGGTAGCGGAGCCTCTATCACTGCTATTAAGGACGGCAAGAGCATAGATACCTCTATGGGTATGACGCCAGCCGAAGGCTTGGTTATGGGTACTCGTGCAGGTGATATTGACTCAGGCGTTATTGAGTATCTTCTTAAGCAGAATTTCTCTCCTGAAGAAGTAGCAGACTATATCAATGGCGAAGATAAGGGCAAGAGAGGTCAGCTTACTATCTCTGAAATCTCTACTCTACTGAATAAGAAGAGCGGTATCTATGGTATCAGCGGTATTGGCAGCAGCGATATGCGAGACATGGATAAGGGTACTCGCGAAGGTAATCACCGCACTAAGCTCGCTACAGATATGCTTGAATATCGCGTTAAGAAGTACATCGGTGCTTATGCAGCAGCCCTTGGTGGTCTTGACATATTAGTATTCACTGCTGGCGTTGGTGAGAACCGTGCGGCTACACGAACTAATGCCTGTGCAGGACTTGAGTTCCTCGGTATCGAAATTGACGAAGAACGCAACCAAGAGTTCCGTGGTAAGGCAGGTATCATCAGCACAGACTCTAGCCGTGTGAAGGTCGTTGTCGTGCCTACTGATGAAGAGTACATGATTGCTCACGATACTTACGAACTCTTAAATAAATAAGTTTTTAGTATTCGCCCTTTTAGAGCATTAAATAGAGGGCTTGCTTCTGTATAGAAGCAAGCCCTCTCTCATTCTTTGTAACTATGTTCCACGAGGAACAAGTGCGCCGATTAAACTATGCTAGTCACGCAACCAGCGCAAAACCTCTTTAAGCGTTGGATTCTTTCCGTACATCAACACGCCTATACGATAGATGCGTGCCGACAAATAAGTCAAGGCAACAAAACTACCATACAAGACAATTAAGCTTAGAATTTCCTCCCAAATAGAAACACCATAAGGAATACGTATCATCATCACTACGGGCGCGCTGAAAGGGATATAACTCGCTATATGGGCAAATGTACTATCAGGACTATTCAGACACGCCATACCAGCATAGAACGCTAATAAGAGTACTACCGTAATAGGCCACATCAGACTCTGCACATCTTCATCACTGCTAACAGCCGAACCTAAAGCAGCAAAAAGCGATGCGTACAACAAAAATCCTCCAATAAAATAAAGGACAAAACAAATGAATACCTCTACATAATTGAGCGAACCTAAGAGCGCAAATACACTAGAAGACGATAGTTCGTTCACCCCTACTGATGCCACGCCCGAAGAAGCTCCAAGACTTGACACATCGGGCAAGAAGAACATCTGCCCAAGCTGAGCAAAGCCCGTTACAAGGATAGCCCAAATACAAATCTGCGTTAATCCTACAGCACCAACACCAATGATTTTACCCATCATCAAATCAAAGGGACGCACAGAGCTAACCATAATCTCCATAATACGACTCTTCTTCTCCTCCATCACGCTCTGCAAGACACTAGAGCCATAGAGCTGAATAAAGGTATAAATCAGTATCGCTAAAAGCAAGCCTAAGCCCATAGAAATCGCACCCGAACTAATAGACTCCTCTCCATTATCACCTACTCGGAAAGTATTTACAGAGAGCTTTGTTTCGCTCTCACGAATGATATCCTCAATACTATCCACATGATAACTCCTAAGCTTCTGCGAAGTCACATAAGAAGAGAATGCGCCATTGATATAGTTCTCTATGCCCTTAGGCAGAGTTTTGAAACTAAAAAGCGTCATCGCCTTAGGGTCTTCTCTTAGGTCTTGTCTAATCTCTAGGACACCGGACACGACAGCGTCCTTAGCATCCTTTCTATAATCAGATATACTCTTATCAGCCTTTACAAATTGATAATCCTCCGTATTCTTAAGCACATCGCCATACAACCCAGTATGGTCTAAGACAGCGATGACCTGCTCGTCCTCCCCTCCATAAGCCATAAGGAGAGCAGGCGCAAACATCAAGAGTAACATCAAAAGCGGGCCGATAAGCGTCATCACAATAAAACTCTTTCGCCTAACGCGCGTCATATATTCGCGCTCGATTACAATCCAAATCTTACTATTCATGACCGCTAACTGTTTTTATAAATATCTCATTCATTGTAGGCTCTTCATGCTCTAGGCGCACAATCGGGTATTCCATAGGAATAAGCCCTAACAAGTTCCGTAAGCCCTGCTCATCATCGATTTTAAGGCGCAAATAGGTTTGATTATGCTCTATCCTATGCTCTTCTATAGGTAGAGCTCCAAAATCGTCAATAAACCACTCTCCAGCCAATGTCATACGATAATAAGGTAAGCGATACCTCGCCCGAACCTCCGCAACACTTCCAGAGAGCACAAGGTGAGATTGATTGATGAGGGCAATATCATCACAAAGTTCCTCTACACTCTGCATATTATGCGTAGAGAAAATCAGCGTACTACCCCGCTCTCTTAGGGCAATGATTTCGCTCTTGAGCAGTTCGGCATTGACAGGGTCAAAACCGCTGAAAGGCTCATCAAAAATAAGCAGTTCAGGCTCATGCAAGACTGTACAAACAAACTGAACCTTCTGTTGCATACCTTTACTCAATTCCTCAACACGCTTATCCCACCAAGGCATAATTCCGAATTTCTCAAACCAACTCTCAAGTCTTCGCTTGGCTTCCGATGAGGATAAACCTTTAAGCCGTGCTAAATAAATAGCATGCTCCCCTACTTTCATCTTGCGATACAAACCACGCTCCTCAGGCAGATAACCTATACGAACCACATCGCTTGCCGAGAGAGGCTTACCGTCAAACAGTATCATACCACTATCGGGCTTGATAATGTTGTTAATCATACGAATAAGCGTTGTTTTACCTGCGCCATTAGGCCCTAACAACCCAAATACGCGCCCACGCTCAATAGCTAGGCTAACATCATCGAGGGCTGTATGTGCCCGATAATGCTTGCTTACATGCTGCACTTCTATCATAATCTGATTATTTTGTTGGGATAAAGATAGTACTAATAATTAACTCCTAAGCCATAAATGCAACAAGGGCTTCAAAGCAACCGAAATCACTTGAAGCCCCATACTATTTATATTAGATTTAGTCCTTAAGGAAGCTACTCACCGCTTGATAAACAGCATCAACACATTGGTCTAAATCATCATTAACTACAATTAAATCAAACTCTTCAGCATGCTTGATTTCCTCGGCTGCCTTAGCTAATCGCTCTTCAATCACCTCTGCAGTATCCGTAGCTCGGTGCTCTAATCTACGTCTAAGTTCGTCTATACTAGGTGGCTTAATGAACAAGGCTAAGGCATTAGAGCCATAAACACGTTTGATATTGAGCCCTCCTACATAATCGACCTCAAAGATAACGTGCCCTTGCTCATTGCTGATACGCTCAACCTCACTGCGCAGAGTTCCGTAGTAACGGTCTTGATACACTTCCTCGTACTCAAGGAAATCTCCAGCTTCGATATGGCTACGAAACTCCTCTGGAGAGAAGAAATAATACTCACGACCATGCTCCTCTACCCCACGAGGAGGACGACTAGTAGCCGAAATAGAGAAACGTAGGCGAAGCTCTGGATGCTCAGCCATCAAGCGAGCAATGATTGTACCCTTACCCGTTCCGCTAGGCGCAGAGATGATAATTACCTTGGTCATGCCTTAGTTATTTTCCATCTGAGCCTTTATCGCAGCAACAACCTTCTCGGCAATCTCCTCACAGAGCTCAGTATTTTCCTTAAGCAAAGCACGCACTGTATCACGACCCTGTCCTAAGCTCATATCACCATACTTGAACCATGAACCGCTCTTCTTGATGATATCAAAGTCTACACCCTTATCGATAATTTCACCCGTACGAGAGATACCTTCTCCGTAAAGAATATCAAACTCACAACGACGGAAAGGAGGAGCAACCTTATTCTTGGTTATCTTGATTTTTGTTAGATTACCATACACATTATCATCGCTTTCCTTAAGCTGACTACTACGGCGCACATCTATGCGAATAGAAGCATAGAACTTGAGGGCATTACCACCCGTTGTCGTTTCGTTGCTTCCCGGTGCGCTATAACCTGTTGGAATCTTATCACGAAGCTGGTTGATGAAGATACAAGTCGTACTACTCTTGCTCACAGCACCTGTAATCTTACGGAGAGCTTGAGACATCAGACGAGCATGAAGACCTACTGTACTATCGCCCATATCGCCCTCAATTTCTTTCTTAGGCGTAAGGGCAGCCACAGAGTCTACTACCACAAGGTCTACAGCACCTGAGCGAATAAGTTGCTCGGCAATATCTAGAGCCTGCTCACCATTATCAGGTTGAGAAATCCAAAGGCTATTAACATCTACACCAAGATTGCGTGCATAGCTGGGGTCAAAAGCATGCTCAGCATCGATAATAGCAGCGACACCACCCATCTTCTGTACTTCAGCTATAGCGTGAATAGCAAGCGTCGTTTTACCTGATGATTCAGGTCCATAAATCTCAACAATACGCCCACGAGGATAACCACCTACCCCTAGAGCAATATCAAGCCCTAGTGAACCCGTAGGAATAACCTCAAGAGCTTCTTGTGGCTGAGCACCCATATTGATGATTGAACCCTTACCATGTAGCTTCTCAATATTTGCCATTGCCATCTGAAGGGCTTTCAACTTCTCTTCATCAGCAACGCGCTTAACTGGTATAACTTTCTTTTTATCGTCTGCCATTGTATATTAAATTTATATAGTTACAAAAATACGAATAATATAAGACTATCACATCATACAGCACTCGCCACATTGTTTTCAATATTAAGATTCAGTTATTGACAGACTCTAACCCTTGTACAGAATACACGTCTGAGAAGTAATAAATCTGTACTTACACATACTCAAGTTCAGCACTCGGCGAAGTTTTTGCAAACTACACGTGTAGTCTGTACAGACTTCAGCCGTAGTTTGTACAAACTACGGCTGAAGTCTCCAAAAAGTACTACGTACTTACAACTTTAAGTGCGTGCACTCACTGAAGTATTTACGCACAAACACTTTAGTAAGTACGCGTACTTATTTCGATGAATACGTCGTACTCACTTCAGTATTTACGTGTACTTACTATTTTGATTTAGCTACAGCACGCAATGGATTACACGCAACTAAAGGAAATAAAAAAGCTCCCACCCCAATTAAGGAGCGAGAGCTTGTCCTTGTATGCGTAGCCTCCTACCCGTAGGAGGTCATTCGCTTGCTTTAACTATAGATTACTTAGTCTTAGCAGAGTCAGCAACAACTGAATCTGTAGCAGAAACAGTGTCCATAGCCATGCTAGCCTGAGCAATGCTATCTGCCATACGAACTGAATCAAGAGAGTCAGCGATACGAGCAGAATCAGCAGCTGTGTTAGCAGTGTTACCACCGCAAGACACGAATGACAAAGCAGCAACGAATGCGCAAAGAGATACAAACTTCTTCATTTTCTTTTGTTAGTTTATAAGTGAATTCAACTTTCTAAAACGGTGCAAAGTTATAACTAATTATTTTAATACACCAAATATTAAGCATTAATCAGCAAAATATTTTGCACCTAATAAACGTTTATACTTAGTTTACTTCCCAATAAGACTCACTAAGCATCACATCCATAAGTGAGCGCTGAGACTTCTTAACACGCACATCTTCAATCTGTTGAGCAAGTGCTTCCTCATAAGAAATAGCCGTTACATCACGTATAATACCCAAAGCAATAGGCAAATGCTCGCCATCCATCATAGCTAACATATTATGGAGCGTTACATCCTCTTCATGGGCATCATGCGTCAAAATATCGTCTAGAGTATAGCCATCTTCGCCAATGGTTACAGCCTTCAGTTTGAGTCCTTCAAGGACAAGTCCCTTCTGTTTGTCCTTACCAAAGAGCATCTTCTCGCCATGACGGAGCGTAATAGTCTTATCATCACGCACGTCTCTACTTGCATAGCCTTTATGAACGCCATCGTTGAAGATGACGCAGTTCACAAGCACCTCTAGTACGCTTGTCCCCTTGTGCTTAGCACTCTCTTCCATGCAGTACTGAAGGTTCTTCATATCTATATCAATAGCACGAGCGAAGAACTTACCACGAGCACCCAAAGCTAATTCAGCAGGTATGAATGGGTCTTCTACAGTGCCATAGGGAGAACTCTTAGACACAAACCCACGTGCAGAAGTTGGCGAATACTGCCCTTTCGTTAGCCCATAAATGCGGTTGTTAAAGAGAACTATATTAACGTCTATATTACGGCGCACAGCGTGAATAAAGTGATTACCACCGATAGCCAAGCTATCACCATCACCCGAAATTACCCAAACACTTAAATCAGGACGCGCACTCTTAACACCTGTAGCTATGGCAGCCGCACGCCCATGTATCGTATGAAAACCATAGGTATTCATGTAGTAAGGCAGACGAGAAGAACAACCGATACCTGATATTACAGCGGTTTGATACGGAGCAATACCGACCTCAGCCATAGCCTTATGTAAGGTAGCTAGCACAGCATGGTCACCACAACCCGGACACCAACGTACTTGCTGGTCACTTTTGAAATCTCCAGCCTTGAGACTACATTCATTTGTAACTATATTTTGTTCCATAGCCATATTACTTCTCTATTAGTTTGGTAAAGCAATCCACAAGCTCATGTACTGTGAATGGCTGTCCTGTTACTCGGTTATACTGATGAGGCATGAAGCCTGGGAATTGTGCTCTCAGATAGCCAGCGAATTGCCCCGTGTTCTGCTCAACGACAACAACCTTCTTATAGCGTCTGAGGATTTCCTCTGCATTACGAGGTAGCGGATTGATGAAAGCAAAGTGTGCTAAAGCTACCTTATGCCCTGAGCTTCGCATAGCTTGTAAGCTCTCGTAGAGGTGTCCGTAAGTACCACCCCAACCTACAATAAGTAAATCGCTATCTTCATCTCCCTCCACTTCTAACAAGGGAATAGAGTCAGCTATACGTGCAACCTTCTCTGCACGCAAAGCAACCATGCGTTCATGATTATCGGCATCAGTACTAATCGCACTTGTTACAGAGTCCTTTTCTAGACCTCCTAAGCGGTGCTGATAACCCTCTTCACCCGGAAGAGCCCAGTAGCGTACGAGTGTTTCTTCGTTACGCTCATAAGGCTTCCATGGCTTATCACTCTCAGGACGCAAACTAATATAGTTCGGCTTAATAGGAGGCAGTGCATCTAAATCGGGTATTCTGAAGGCTGAGCTACCATTAGCGATAAACGAATCAGTCAAAAGAATTACAGGCGTCATGTGCTCAATAGCAATTTTAGCCGCCCAATAAGCTGAGGTAAAGCAATGGTCAGGCGTAATACCCGCAATTACAGGCATTGGACTCTCACCATTACGACCATATAGAGCCTGCATAAGGTCTGTTTGCTCACTCTTCGTCGGCATACCCGTAGATGGGCCTGCGCGTTGTACGTCTACAATCACTAGAGGTATCTCAGCGATTACAGACAAGCCCATAGCCTCACCTTTAAGCGCCAAACCGGGGCCAGAAGTAGATGTAACAGCTAGATGACCTGCAAAAGCAGCACCGATAGCTGTACAGATACCTGCGATTTCGTCTTCAGCCTGCACGGTCTTCACGCCTAGAGATTTGTGTTTACTTAGTTCGTGGAGGATATCTGTCGCAGGTGTAATCGGATAAGAACCTAAGAAAAGAGGTCTTCCTGAACGCTCAGATGCAGCTATAAGACCGAAAGAAGTAGCCTTATTACCATTGATATCTATGTACTTACCAGCTTGCTGTACAGAAGTCTCTACTCGGTAAGTTGTGGTCGAAGCGTGCGTATTAGCACCATAATTGAAGCCATCGTGCAAAGCCTTCTTATTAGCTGCACACAACTCAGGTTTCTTACCGAACTTGCGGTCAAGGAAAGCCTCAGCATGCTCCATAGGACGCTCAAAGAGCCAACAGATAAGACCGAGTGCAAACATATTCTTACAGCGTACAGCACTTTTATTATCGAGTCCAAACTCAGTCAATCCCTCCTTAACCATAGAGCTTATTGGTGCTGCTATGACTTGCTGAGAGTTTAGTCCTAATTCGGCAAAAGGGTCATCTGTAGCGAACTCCGCCTTTTTCAAATCATTAGCAGCAAAAGAATCAAGGTCTATGATAATCAAACTATCACGCTTGAGATGCTTCTTATTAACCTTGAGTGCTGCAGGATTCATAGCAACCAAAACATCCGCAAGGTCACCAGGAGCCTTAACACTATTCGGTCCAATATGTACTTGGAAACCTGATACTCCACTAAGAGAACCCTGTGGTGCACGTATTTCGGCAGGGAAATCAGGGAATGTAGAGATTGTATTCCCGAGCATTGCGCTCAAATCGGTGAAGATGGTACCAGTAAGCTGCATACCATCGCCAGAGTCACCAGAGAAGCGGATGACCACATCTCTTTTGTCTTTGACAGTTGTCTGTCCCTCCATATCTGTAATAACTATCGCCGCCCTTAGAGCGTATTAATAATATTCCGTTCGTATTGTTTACTAATTATATTAGCAACGACTTCGACAAAGCAAACTTAATGAATTGTTTCCGAACAAGCAAGAAACTTTTTCGCTTACTTAATGCTCTACCTTGATATTAGCAGCTCTCACCATACAGTAGCATACGTAAGTATCTATTAGTTCGACTTAGCTGTACTGCTATAATCGTAGGTATCAGAACAATTCCCCCTAATCCTACTGAAATAATAATTTGTAGCATAAAACGAATATACTCACCACATCCAGATAAGTATTTACAAACAGGTAATAACCAAATATCCTTAGGTAAAAAGAAGTAATGGACAAAATAAATCGGTAGGGATATTCTTCCCATATAAGATAGACCTTTGTATATCATTCTAGTTCTGCCCCTAGAGGGTGTCCACAAAAGAATGATATTGTACAATAGAAGTACAGCTGATGCTCCTCTAATAAAATCGATCCAAGTACCTCCTCCATAAAATCTATGTACCAATGTCATGAGAATATAGGAGCTTAAATAAATCCACCTTAGAGATTTATTCAGCAGCACTCTATTCAAAGAGTCATAGTTCCCCATGGCATAACCTAATAGCAAAAAGGGATATAGAGACCTTATTTTATAGAGTAGCAAACCATTAGAATAATAGGAATTGATACTGTAAGCATAAGATGATATTCCATGCAAGATAAACGCAGATAGGACTAGAACACTAATATCTGCATACTTTATCCTCTTATTATATAAACCTATAACCTTTCTTCCAATTAGATAACAAGTAAGTACCCATACATACAAAGAGAATAAGACATAGGTAAACCAATGTGGTCCAACCAATATTTTGATATAGTTGTCCCAGCTTCCATTAGTAACATAAAAATATAAGGTAGGGATAAACATTAAAGGAATAAGTAATCTCACAGCTTTATCTCGAAGAAAACTTATAGCCTCTGATATCCTTTCTATTCTATTTAAAGCCTTGGGCAAAAAGAATCCTGTAACAAAAATGAATAGAGGCATGTGAAAACTGTAGATAATATCATGTAGTATTACCTCATTATTCATTTGCATAAGTCCCATGCAGATATGCCCAACAACAACTAAAAAAGCTGCGATTCCTTTCAGAGCATCAAATGATAAATTACGTTTCTCCAAACAGTGTAAAATACTTGATTATCTAATAAAACAAAATTAAGTTTTTTATCTAGAATTACTTGATGATGCACAAGCTTAATTATTCTTATTCTATAATTAAAATCATAACCTATATATAAATAACTAATACTACGATGTGCGTAGATACTGTCTATACCGATAATTGCTCTTGAAACATCAACAAGACTATATACAAAAATAGTGTACTTATGAATGTAGTTGTAGACAGATTAAATCATTTGATTTATAGGTGATTAAACTATTTAGGAGATAGTCTATGAACGATAGCTAATAAATCGCTATACGCATAATGTTGATATGAGAATGCACGGGCGATAGCTTTATCATAAGTTTTAGCCTCTACCATAAATACACAAATCATACACAGCTTATACACGATGTATACTCATTAAAAAGGTCAGTCGTCCGTTATTCGGGCAACTGACCTCTGCTAGTTTCTTTAAGGAATTTATCTATGACTGACCGTTACTTGTGGGAATGGGAAGTTAATACCAGCTTCATTAAAGGCTAAGAAGACAGTCCTATTAAAATCATGGTTCGTAATACCGAAGTCTTCCGTCTTGACCCATGCACGTGCAATCAAGTTTACACTACTATCAGCGAGTGCAGACACGGCTACATAAGGAGCAGGGTTGCTTAGTATGCGTTCATCTTTTCTTAGCAACTCGTATAATAGCTCAATAGCCTTATCTACGTCGCTATCATAATCAATACCTATTGTCCATTCTAGGCGGCGTTCGCTTACGGAATTGACATTGACGATAACACCACTACTTAAAGCCCCATTAGGAATATAGATTTTCTTATTCTCTAGCGTCGTGATAACGGTATGGAAAAGGCTTACGCTTTGCACGATACCTTCTACATTTTGTGCTTGTATATAATTGCCAATGGTGAAGGGTTTGGTTACAACGATGATGACGCCACCAGCAAGATTTTGTAACTGACCGCTAAGTGCCATACCGACGGCTAATCCCATAGAAGCCAAAACTGCAGCGAAGCTCACACTCTGAACGCCTAGTGCACTAGCCATACCTATACCCAAACAGATATAAAGGACAGCGACGACAATAGAATTGATAAGAGAAACAGCGACTCCCTCTAGATGACGACGCTCCATAATATGAGAGAGGAATTTGCTTATTCTACCGATGAGCCAGCGTCCAATGAAGAAAATTATAATAGCCAAAAGCACACGTATGCCGAAGTTTAGTAGGGCTTCCTTCCAACCATCTAGCATACTCCATAGGCTATGCTCGTTCGTCACAATAGGTTTGGTCATATCGCTAACCACATTGCGAGCTTGATCGATTTCATTAGCATTTACAGGTAATACCTGACATATTAGTTTGTCTGTCATTCTTTGTATTTGTTATTGATATGCAAATATATAAACTAAATAATACTCTATAAGCGTAAGTAATAAAAAAGACTGTGTCAAAGATACATCTTGACACAGTCTTTTCTATTGTTGTCTCATAAGGATTCGAACCTTAACAAACAGAACCAAAACCTGTTGTGCTACCATTACACCATGAGACAATCCTCATAGCAAACCAACCACTTTTGTGGTATTTGCACTGCAAAGGTAATTATATTTTCTTGATTATGCAAGGCTAGAGAAAACAAATTTGTTAAAGCTATTGCTCTTTCGTCATGTTAGCTTTTAATAAAAACACAGCTAATAGGACTCAAAAATGTGTCTGAGCTTCCTAAACTCAAAACCTCGTCGAAGTCTGTACAAACTACACGTGTAGTCTCTTCAAACTTCAGCCGTAGTTTGTACAGACTACAGCTGAAGTCTCCAGAAAGTACTATGTACTTACAAATTTAAGTGCGCGTACTCACTGAAATAAGTACGTGTACTTACTGAAGTGTTTGCGCATACTTAAGACATTGCTTTAGCTAAGACTAGAAATGAGGGTAATGCTTAGTTTCCGACAATCTTAATGCGGCTCTTAGTGGCGTCTTGTCGTTGTAGCTGTATCTGCGTCGGGATACGGTCTTTGAGGCTATCGACATGACTGATAATACCTACACGGCAACCACTCTCTTTGCGGAGTGTCTCTAAGGCTGTCATAACCAAATCCAAGGCTTCACTACTTAATGTGCCAAATCCTTCATCAATAAATAGAGTGTCTATGGATAGCCCCTTGTTGCCTACTTGCGAAAGACCTAGTGCGAGAGCAAGAGAGACGATAAAGGACTCTCCCCCAGATAGGTTTGGTACACCGATAAGGCTATTATTGAGCTTATTACGAATGAGGATAGTGAGCTGTCCCGGTTCACTGCACTGCAATTCGTAGTGCGGGATAAAGCAAGCTAAGTGTATATTAGCCGCTCGGAGTAACTGCTCTAGTACAAAGCTCTGGGCTATACGGCGGAAGTTGCTCCCGTCACTTGCTCCATACAGATTATTAAGAGAAGCCCACTGCTCGTATTCTAGATGCAGCTTTTCGTATTGAGCTTGTTCATCTTTTATGAGGTTTGCTTGCTCTTCATGGTCTTTTCGCTTTTGCTGGTCTTGACCCAATTCCTGATTCTTTGCCGTAATAAGTTCGTTGAGCGTATTGATTGCATCGTTTAATGCTGAGCCTTCTATCTGCTCCCAAGCCTCAGGAGCACTTTTTAGATGCTCTAGATACAGATTTTCATGGGTCTTAAGTGTGGTTGTACACGCCTGCTCCCTATCTTTACGCTTTCGCTCCTCGTCTTGCAGTAGCTCTATATCTTTATTTTGGTTCAGTGCTTGTAACTCTTCCCTACTCAATCCCTGCTCCGTGCAGTAGTTTGCAATCTGATTGCTTAAGTTTGTGAGTTCTTTTAATACTTTGCCGTGGCTTTCCTTGAGTGAAGTAACCTTACCTGAGAGCTGGTTTAATACACTTTTGTCAAGAAGCTTCGGAACAAAGTCTGCTGGCTGAAGGTTAGTCCATGTAGGCTCATTCTTCTGTATATCCTCTGCGATATTCTGTAGGGATTGTAAGTCTTGCTCTAAGGTCTGCTGTTTAGTTTTTTCTGTTTGTAGGTTTAGATTACGCTGGTCGTAAGCTTGCTTTTCGGACTTAATCTGTTCTAGCCAAACCGTTGGTGCGCTCTTCCAAGCGTCGTACCATTCACTTTCGTCAATGGTGATAAACTTACGGGCTAAATTGAGTTGGCGTGCTTGGTTTTGTTTAACTGTTTGAATTTCATGCTCGTAATTGCCTAGTTGTAGCGTAAACTCCTGTTCTTGCTTTTGTAGTCTTTGCTGTGCCAATTGAACCGCGTCATAAGACTTGCGTTGCTCATTGACCTCTTTTGTCTTAGCAAGTATTAGCTTTTTTAAATCCTCATATTTGAACTCTTCCTCTTGGAGGAGTTCTGTGGATAGTTTGCATAAATCTATCTGAATAGTTTCTTGCTTTTGAAGGATTGCATCAATAGTATTTTGTTGCTCTTGGCATTGTTTCAGAGCTTCAAGATGTTTAGTATTTAGGTTCTTAACATCTGTCTTAGCACTATTGAGGGCTCCTGCTAGCTCTGAATGCTTGCTCTTGGTGTCAAATATATCCTTCTGGCATTGATTAAGCTCATCTTCATAGGGTTGCAATACAGCTTGTACCTCCGTTTGGGAAACGATGTGATGGATTTCGTTCATGCAAACAGGGCATGTATCTCCCTTGTGTAGCTTAGCACGGATACTCTGACACAGCTCCTTCATACTCCAAGCACTAGCATCAAATTTCGTCTTTCTTTCTTCGTAAAGCTCTTCTTGTTGCTTAAGAGTTTGTGCGCAGGTTTGAAGTTGTTGCTCAATCTCCTCTACTTCTTTTACTTTGTCTTGGTGCTTAGCCTCTAATTCTTCACACTCAGACTTTTTCTCTTGGAGTTGCTTTTCGGCTTCTTCAGCTTCCTTTCTCCATTTAATCAGCTGACTTAAATCATCATGCTTCTGTTGGTCGTAGGCTATTTGTAGAGAATTTTGTTCTTGTACGAGTTCTTCATAAACACGCTTACTCTGCTTCTCCTGCTCATGGGCTTGCTCTAGCTGGGGCTTGAGGTTTTCAAACTGTTGCTGTAGCGTTTGTTGTGTTTTTTTAGCTTCTTGAATACGCTTAACCTCAGCTTCATAGGCTTGTAAAGCTCCTTGTATGTTGGCGAAGTTGTCATACATACCACGATGAGGCTCATGGGTTGCCTGAGTAGCGTCTAAGGCTGCTATCTTGCTTTTAGTGTCTTCAAGATTTTTCTGAACTGCTTGTATTTGGGCGCAGAGATGATAATAATCAAGACGACAATCTTCTTGTTGATGCTCAATTGAGCTCTTTTCATCTTGTAGTGTGTTGCTTCTATCAAGACTTAAGCGGATGTCACGGCTAGACTCCCAACGCTCAAGCAAGGCGATACGTGCCAGTACTTCAGAGCTTTGAGCCTTGCGTGTGCACTGCTCTTTATTGCTTCGAGCCTCTTTAAGGGCTTTGTTCAGACTTTGCTCTTGCTCAAGCCATTTAGATATGTTTTGCTTTTGTGTAAGCTGATTATTTAGAGAAGTTATTTCTGTTTGTAGACTTTCTATTTTAAGTGAGAGTGTTTTATAGTCTTCTTCACTCAGCTGTTGCTCTTGTAAGAGTTGAATTTTGTTACTCAGTTCCTCGTATGCTCTCTTACTTTGGATATAACTATTGTGAATGGTTATCCCAATCTTAGAATAAACTTCAGTGCCGGTGAGCTTCTCAAGGATATTACAACGGTCTTTTACTTCAGCGGTTAAGAACTTATTGAATTCCCCCTGTGCAAGCATTGTTGTACGGCAGAACTGCTCTATCTCAAAGCCTGTAATCTCTAATATTTTGGAGTCAATATCTCTAACCTTATCATAACTGATACCTAGTTTTACATTTTGAAGAAATCTTTTGGGAGTTTGTAGATTTCCATTGATTTTGTTGTGTGCTCGGTTTACAGACCAAGTCGCAAGGTAAGGGCAATCGTCATTTCCAATAAATTCAAGTTTAACTTCCGCTAGACCAGCTCCACGACGTAGCATGTGAGCAGGATTATCTACCCTATTAGTTCCTGCGTTATTATTGCTTTCTGAACTATTATAAACACCCTCATTCTTCCCTAATAAACGTGGCGTTGTTCCATAGAGAGCTAGGCAAATAGCATCGAGTATAGACGTTTTACCTGCACCCGTAGGTCCCGTAATCAAAAAGATAGGTGCGTTACTTAGAGGACTAGCGTCGAAGTTGATGACGGCGTCTTCAATGCTGGTGATATTCTTGATGCTTAGTTGTTTAAGTTTCATAGGCTTAGTCGTTGTTTAGAAGGGTGTCTTGTATAGCTTTTTGGAGGCATTCTGCTAGTCCTTGTGGCAAATCCTGATTGTATCGTTTGCGATAATAATCTTGCGCGATATCCATAGGATTTGCTGTTTTTAGCTCTTGTACAGTAAGACTTTTGTGTGTTCCTTGCTCTTGTGTAACAGGTTGAGTAGTCTTGATAAGACAGTATTTACCCAGGGTTTGGTCTAATACTCTTGATACACGCTCGGCAGAGTCGGGCGCTAGTTGTGCGCTGTAATCGCTCGTCTTTAAGCGGATATAGCTAGTTTGTTTGAGCGTCTTAGCGTATTCGGCAAGAGCTTGTAGAGCCTCATTAAAAGGTAAATCTTCTTTCGGATAAGTGATGAGTGGGCGTAAGGGTTCTAATTCTATAGTTCTGAGCTTAGGCGAACGACCTTCAAACTCAATAACCGATACAGAGTGTTTGAAATTCTCATCAAAACTGACTGCTAAGGGAGAACCGCAGTAGCGCGCACGCAACTCACCCTTGACCTCTATATTACGAGGCTTATGAATGTGTCCTAAGGCGAGGTAATCATAGTTTGTCCCGAAGTCCTCTATCTGTACATATTCTAAGCCTCCGATATTGTCGTGTTGGTTGGGTTCAGAGCCTTGTACGAATAAATGTGCCATCAAGACTACGGGAAGATTGTCCGTATTACGTTCCCGAACTAAGTCTAGCACGGCCTGCACGAAGGCTGTTTGTCGTTCATTGCCTTCGCTGGCGTTGTCTTGAACTTTGGGAAAGTTAGCAGGATGAGCAAAAGGGATAGCCACTACATAACCTACTCTTTTGCCTTCACGACAAATCTCTACAATATGTCGTTCGAGAATTAATGCTTCATCATGACGCTCAAAAAGACCGACCACACGAATGCCACAGCGTTCCCATAGACTGCGAGAAATCTCAATCCCTAGACTGCTATCGTGATTACCACTACTGACGACAATCTGCATACGAGGGGCTGCGTCCTGTATCTCGATGAGCATATCATGGAAGAGTTTCTGTGTCTGTTTGCTTGGGTTGCCAGTATGGTAAATATCACCGCTTACAACTAAGACGTCAGCTTGTTCTTGCTGGGCGATAAAAGCAATTTGCTTGAGCATGTGGGCATGCTCATCATAGCGGTCGTGTTCGTAGAGTTTATGCCCTAGGTGCCAGTCGCTTGTGTGGAGTACTTTCATAATAAATGCTCTTGAATAAAGTTATTAAATATTGAACTCTGAACCTAACAAATGCAAAGGTAAAAACAATATGAGACCATTGCATTATGCAGCACTCGCTGCGTTATTATCGACATTCAGGCTTGGTCATTTACATAAGTAAACTCCCTGCGCCTTCAGTCTCAATGCCTTGCGAAAGCCGCATTCTGCAAAGCCCCACAAAAGGACAAGTAAAACTTGTCCTTTTGGAGACCGCACAGCGGTCTCAATATGAGCATCCTATCTGCAGGTAGCATATCAAGTCTTGAGTAACTCCATATTAGAAAGAGATATTTTGAAGATAATGCAGTAAGTATAGTCTTATGCAAAAGTCTCTTATAAATAAAGTTAGGCTCTCCAGATATATACTATCTGGAGAGCCTAACCGAGATTAAGGATTAGAGGGAAGATTAGTGCTTAGCCCACCAAATAGGCGTGCTAACAGCATCTGGTCCTCCTAAAAGTTTAACAGCCTCAGCATACCCTCTAGGAGAACTTTGCTCAAAGTTAGATGGGAACTTGAGTCTTTGAGGGAAGAATGCAATTTTTTGCTCTTCGTAGTTGCTCTTGTTTAGGCTTGGCATCGTAGTAATGGCTTGTTCTACTGCTGGTGTTTCAAAGAAAGGTAATCCTAGACGACGCTGGTCATTCCATGCTTCAAGAGGTAGCCAAGGCATATTAGCTAAATACTTTTGAGTGATAATCTTACTCAAGTGGTCATTGAGATTCTTACCATAAAGAGTTTTGCTCGCTACGGGATAATGATACTCATACTGCTCTTGAGTTCCGGTATAGCCATTAACCATTGTCATCATTTTCGTACTAGGAGCTGCTGTAGTATGATTCCATTTCACAGAAGTACCTACGTTGTTATAGGATTCACTCTGTATGTAGGCAGCTGCATATTTCTGTAACCCTTGAGACTCAAAGTTAAGTTTGATACCTTGCTCATATGCTTCCTTTGCTCCCATAGGTACTGACCATCCGCGTTCGGCTGCTTCAGCGATAAGGAAGTAAGATTCCCATGCGGCAAAGAAAATACGAGCATTGGTGCTATTACGGAAGCGGAGCTTAAGACCAGGGTGAGCGTAAGGCCAGTCTTGAAATTCATTAAGACCACCTACTTCACCCCAAGAACCTGGTGTGGGAGCGTTCCATGTAAAAGCTCCATGCAAGACAATTTTATCTTCCTCCTTCTTATCCTTGGTCTTGAATAGATTGCGGTCAGTTTTCTTGTAATGCTCTCTCCAAGAAGGGTATTTGGTATAATCGTTATCATCAAAGTCCCCAGGTATTGAGAATAGATTGTATGCACGAGGGTCAATAGTATTGTATAGTCCGTCAAAGAAGAAGCCTTTAGCAGGGTCATTGGTATTGAGTGTAAAATGTTTGTCGTAGCGTACACCCATATAATTGAGCGGCTTGATGTGCTCAAGTATTTTTTTATTCTTATTGCTTAGTTGCTCTTGAGAGGTAATTCCTCCAAGACCGACCATAAGGTTATTAACTGTAGCAGACATTGAGAAATCATCCCATTCTCTAGACATAACGCCTGTAAGAGGGTCCCATCCTTTAGTTTCCTTTACAGCAAAGTTGTCATCGAGATTAGATATGTAACCTTGTTTAACGGCATCTTCGAATTCAGCTTTAGCCTTGGCTGGAGCTACCTCTGAGAGACGCATGGCAAGACGCATACGCATAGATACTGCATACTTGCGCCATTTGCCATAATTTAAGGCATAGGCGTGGTCATATACTTTATCGTCATCTGATGGTTTAATACTTGTATCAAGTGCCGCACTCGCTTCTTTCAATTCTTGAAGCATGTAGTTATAGGCATCTTCGCATGAGTTATAGCTTGTATTTTCCCCTTGGAAGGCCTTAATAGGTATAGCACCAAAGTTGTCAACAAACTCACTCATAAGATAGGCGCGCCAAATACGTGCTACCTGTTTAAGGTTTGCAGCCTTGTCGTGGTCAGCTTTGCTTAATTCTTGCTTGAGCTGAGTGTCTGCAAGAGTTATAGCTAGGTTTGCTGAATTGAGCCAATCTGATATGTAACGGTAGTAGTCGCCATTCCAACCGTCATTACCATCACCTACCGCTATACCACTGAGCATATTAGGGTTCGCCATATGTGATGTAGCCATCCATGTGAGACTGAAGATACGTTCCCCGATATGAGGGTCTTGCTGTGCCCCTGTGATAGCATTATTGAGAGCGTACTCTATCTTAACTTGTCCGATATTAGCAGTAAGAGGATTGCTATTAACTTCGTCAAAATCTGAGCAAGCACTGAGAGCAAGCACAGAAATAGCCAGACCTGTGTATATATGATTCTTTTTCATGATAACAGATTCTTAATTTAGAAACTGAGAGATACATTGAATGTGCATGTGCGTGAGGTTGGTGCGCTACCATACTCAAAACCAGTAGCATTGGTGCTAGTCGCAAAGACAGACTCTGGGTCTATACCATGCATATGGCTCTTGAGCATCCAGACATTGCTACAAGATGCGCTAAGTTTGATAGATTGGAATGGAGTTTTCTGTAGCATTTTGCGTCCCATAGTATAGGATAGGCTTAGAGTGCGTAGACGTATATTAGTTGCGTCATAGATGTTCAATTCACCTACACCGATATTACCATTACCAGCTGTTGCTTTCCAGTATTGTTGGGCTGTAACTTCCTGAGTATTTGGAACGTATTTGCCATCCTTGAGGGTTACTCCATCTACAACCATTTTGGGGCGTTCATCTCCGACAACCGTCATTGCTGACGTACCAGCACGTTGCATGCTCTGGAGTGTTCCCGAGAAAATGTGTCCGCCGAAGCGACCGTCAAATAGGAAGTTTAGCGACCATCCTTTGTAGCTTAGCGTAGAACCTAAGCCTACAAGAGCATTTGCCTGTTGGTCTCCGAGTTTGGTTTTCTCTGTAGTGGCTGTAGGCAATCCATTTTCTAGAATCATCTTTCCGTAGTATGGTGAAGATGCATCTTCCACACGACGGAAACTAGTTCCCCATATTTCCCCATAGTTACCACCAGCGACAGCATATACCTGTAAGTTGTCGTAACCACCTAAGCTGTAGTAACGGATGTCATCGGTTTTACTATGGTAAAGTTCTTTAACGGTGTTTTTGTTGGTAGAGAAATTGAGATTTACATCCCATGAGAAGCCTGATGCCAGCTCTATTGGACGTGCTGTAACTTGTAGTTCTACCCCTGTGTTTTGGATATCACCAGCATTAATCTTACGAGATTTATATCCTGATAGGTTATCCATAGGTAAGTTAAGCAGCTGACGAGTAGCATTTGATTTGTACCATGAAAGGTCGAAGCCAAGGCGACCATCAAAGAGTTTGAGTTCAGCACCAACTTCCCAAGATTTGATTAATTCTGAGCGGACATTGTCATCAAAGAGGATGTCTTGGCGAGCAACAGTAGTAGTGTTGTCTGAGGGTACGGGTTTAATGAGATAGTCGTTTGTTAATTGATAAGGCTCTAGGTCATTACCTACTTCTGCATAAGAGGCGCGTAGTTTAGAGTATGTTATCCATTCCGGGAGACGCTTACCTAAATGACTGAACATATCAGTAATACCCCATGATAGCGATACCGAAGGATAAAAGAACGAACGATTGGCATGAGATAGAGTCGAAGACCAGTCGTTGCGGAATGTTCCTTCTAGGAATAGGTAACCATCATAATTAATCTGGGCTGTACCGTAAATAGAATTGATTTTCTTGCGAGAGATAGATTCTATTGGATTAACTTGTGTCGTGCTATTGTTGAGAGAGAATAGGTCTGGAACACGCAAAATGCTTACTCTACCACCTACAGTCTTCTGTTGTCGCATCATGAGGTTACCTCCGAAAGAGGCGGCACCACCCCATTTCCCAAGTAATTGGTCTTTATGGGCAGATACAAGTGCACTGAAGTTGTGTTCATAAAAACGGTCCTGGCTCTGAGAGTAACTATTCTTTACAGGGCTACCAGTATGTACTCTATCATCATAATCAGTGAAGTACATATCAGAACCAGCACGAAGTTCGGCGGATAGCCATTCGCTATATTTATATTTGAGAGAAGCACTCAGCAAGAAACGGTCACGTACATCCTCATTGAGTTTATAACGAGATAGCCAATAAGGGTTTACATCTTGTCCCTTGCCATACCAAAGCATCTTATTTCCATTAGGGTCAGATATAGCGGACTCAAAATCTCTCACGTCTAGTGAACGAGGCATATTATACATCGTACGGAAGGCGTTAGACAGATTGCTACCACTGATAGGACGATTATTGGTCACTGCATGTACATATTGCACCTTTGTGTCAAGACTAAGCTTATCGCTTTGTCCTAGAGGTGCAGAGGCGCGAGCAGTTAGGCTTGTACGTGCTTGCTTGGCTCCGGGGATTTTACTCCGGTCATCCATACGCATCAGAGAAGCATAGACAGCAGTTTTACCATATAGTTGGTTAAAAGCAATGGTCTCTGTGAGGTTTACTCCAGTATTAAAATAGTTTTTAACGTTATCATAGGCTTTCATATGCCCTTTGGTTCCGTCCCACTTGGTATATTCTTGTCCACTGATTTTAGGTCCCCAGCTAAGCTGTGAATTAGCATCGTAAGTTCCTTGGTCGCCTTGTCCAAAGGTATTTTGCATTTCAGGAGACATAAAAATACTTTCAGTAGCAATGCTGCTAGAAATAGTGACACCAAGACCTTCTGTCTTACGTCCAGATTTTGTCGTAATGAGGATGACTCCGTTACCTGCACGAGAACCATAGAGGGCTGCAGCTGAAGCCCCCTTAAGGACTGACATAGAGGCTATGTCATCAGAGTTAATATCAGAGATACCATTACCCATATCTGCTGATGGGTCCCAGAAGTCATTGTTCTTAGCTCCTGTGAAATTATCCATAGGAATACCATCAACAACAATTAGAGGCTGATTGAGCCCTGTTACAGAGTTACTCCCACGTAATTGTATTTTAGATGAAGCACCAGGTCCATTACCCGAACGGATAATCTGTAGACCAGAGACTTTCCCTGATAGAGCATTAGCAACGTTACTTTCTCGGGTTTGGAGCAATTCCGAACCTTTTAACTCTTGCATAGCGTACCCCAAAGCCTTCTTGCTCCGCTTAATACCTAGAGCTGTAACGACTACTTGATTTAACTGTTTGTTGTCATCGCGTAGAACAATGTCAATCTGGCCTTTAGACCCTGCGAGGGAAACAAATTGAGTTGTCATACCGACGTAACTAAACTCAAGTGTAGAAGAACGTGGAACTCCAGAAATAGTGTAAGTTCCATTGATGTCTGTGATAGTACCCTTGTTACCACCCTTGACATGTACGGTGACTCCGATAAGAGCATCTCCATTGGCATCACGTACAGTCCCTTTGACTGTCATAGTGTTTTGTGCCATGACACTTGAGGCTGAAACGACTACGGAAGCAGCCATGAGGACGCTCCTTGCACTCCACCGAGATGCACTCAGCAAATTAGGTAAAGAGTTCATAATCCTTGTTGTTTTATTAATGATAGTAAGTTAGTTATTCAACATAAAGGTGCAAAGAATATTTGATATAACCTATTGTGTTATAATGTAAAACATATAAAATAGGAGTGTTTAGATATTAAATAGTTGTATTAAAGTAGTGAAAGTGCTTAATAGTGGTGTTTTCTCTTTGGGTTTTGTATAAATGAGACAGATTGCTGTTTTTTGCGTGCTTAATATAAGTGCAGACAGAATAAAATGTTTTAGTTCTGGATAGGCTGGGTAAAGGGTCAAATTTTAGTTGCATCACAGCCGTGAGTGCGTCGTACTCATTTCAGTAAGTACGTGTACTTACCAAAGTGTTTACGCGTAAATACTTCGGTGAGTGCGCGCACTTGTATTCATAAGTACACGCACATAAAATTGTCTCTTCATTTCCTATTCTTCAAACTTCAGCTGTAGTCTGTACAAACTACGGCTGAAGTTTGTGCAGACTACACGTGTAGTTTGTACAGACTTCGCTGAGGTTTTGACTTTAGGAATCGCAAGGCTTGTTTTCTCTTCGTTTATCTATGAATTTCAATGCTTTGGAGTTGCAAGAATTCATACTTAGAATTATCTCAGTGAGAACTTTTAGGGTGATATTAGGATACTAGTTTCAAGGTTAATGTGTAGTGCTTGTTAGAGCGGTTAAAGAAGTATAAGTTTGAAGAAGAGAGTGGTTTATCGTAACTTTGCAATTTACTTAACACAAAAACTGAGTAACATAAAAGCAAAATGTTTAGCTATTATTTAATGCCCATTATCTTTGTCTTGGGGATATTAGGTATCGCTTTTGAAGAGCAAATTAAAATTAACAAGACAGCCACAGCGCTACTTACTTGCGTGCTATTGTGGTGCATTCTCCTAGTTGATACAAATATAGCAGCTTCGACCGAGGGCTTTAAGCGCTTCATGAGTGCTACCTGTCATCTTCCCGAGAGCCAACATGGAATATCCGATTATCTATCAAGCCGTCTAACGGAACACCTTGGCGACGTTTCAAGTACGCTCTTTTTTGTACTCTGTTCGATGGTGCTTGTGAATACCATTGATAACTATGGTGGCTTCAAGAGTGTGGCTCGCTTGGTAGAAACCGATAATAAACGCCGTCTGCTCTGGCGTGTGGCAATAGCCTCGTTCCTACTCTCTGCCTTCCTCGACAACTTGGCTGCGGCTATTGTGGTGATTGCGGTATTGCGTAGGCTTGTTCCTAATACAACCGACCGTGTCAAGTATGCGTGTATCAGTGTAATCGCTTGTAATGCTGGTGGTTCGTGGTCTCCTATTGGGGATGTAACGACGCTATTGCTTTGGAATAGTGGGCGTATAACTCCATATTATCAGATTTTCCACCTTGTTATCCCTGCATTTGTGAATATGGTGACAGCTACGCTTCTTGCTCATATATTCCTATTCAAAGGTGGAGCGAAACTGAGAACAGCACCCGATGTGCCCGATGATGATTTGAGTACAGTACTCCCCCATCAGGCTCGTATTATCGTCTTTTTCTTAGGTATCTTGTCGCTTATGCTCGTTCCTATATGGCAGACATTCTTTGATGTGCCTGCTTTCATGGGGGTGATATTCGGCTTGGTAATCGTGTGGATTTATACAGAAACGATGTTCCGTAAGCATAAGAAACTATTAAAAGATGCTACGGAGCTTCGTATGACCTGCCTACTTAATAGTCAGAGTGACCTCGTTACAATCTTCTACTTCTTGGGTATCTTGATGTCTGTAGCGGCTCTTATTGAAGGTGGACAACTTCTTGTGGCTGCTCATTATACTTCTCAAGTTATCCCTAATACCAGCGTACTAGCCTTTATTACGGGTGTACTCTCGTCTGTGCTTGATAACGTGGCGCTTGTGGCTGCCGTGCTCGGTATGTATCCAACAGACCTTACGGGTTTGAGTCCGTTTATGGTTAATGGTTCGTTCTGGATTTTCCTTGCCTACTGTGCGGTAACCGGTGGTAGTCTGTTGATTATCGGTTCAGCTACGGGTGTAACCATTATGGGACTTGAGAACATTAGCTTTGCTTATTACTTCAAGCGTTTTAGCTTAATTGCTCTCGTTGGTTATATCCTAGGAGCCTTAACCTATTTCGGTATTTCCTGCATATTCTAGAGATTTTGCATAATACGGCACTCGCTGCGTTATTATCGACATTCAGGCTTGGTCATTTACAAGAGTAAACTCCCTGCGCCTTCAGTCTCAATGCCTTGCGATTAAGAGCTATATCTCATCAAAATGAGACATCTAAAAAGGGGCTTTGGCAAAAGTAATTTTGCCAAAGCCCCTTTCTCTTTTTAGTCTTCTGCTGTTTAGAATAAGGACGCTTGAACTTGTTTGATGAGTTCTTCCTGCTCCTTGGCTAGCGTACTCTCTGGCTCTGCTTCTCCGTCAAAAACAATGTCTATTGTATTGCTTAGTTCTAGAGATTGCCAAACAAGCCCAAGATAATACATGATTTCACCGTGCTTGCTATCCCCATCTGAAGGGCGAACGTAGGCAAAGCGATTGATGTAACTAAGCCCATGAGGCTCAATAAGCGCAATCGTGATACCATCATAAGCAAGATAAACGAGTAGTTTGTTCGTTAGGGATTGCTGTGCCTCTGTGCGTAGAAGTGAGAGTTTGTCTGCATAACTAGGGCAAAGCGAAAGCATCAAAAAACTACGCTCAAGGAGCTCAAGTGTAGCTCTATCCATAGCTCCGACTAGACGCTTATCTTCACCCTCAAGAAGGTAAGGTCTTAATGCCTCTGTTTGCTTCGTACAGAGTGTCGTTTCCCACACATCTATATTGGACTCATCGAAGAGGGCATCAGGTACGAGTGCTACGCTCGTAGGCGTATAATAGATTTTTACCTGCGCAAAGGGCAAGCTTAGTTCAGGTTGCTCGTAAAGACACTGCTCGACATTCTCCCTTAGAGAGAAGTGTTCGGCAAAAGGGAGTGTGCTTTTGAGCATAGGAGCATCATCTTGCGTCGCTCCCTTTGGGTATATGGCAAAAGAAAGTCCATCTGACCGAAGCCAGATGGACAAACTCATTTCTTCTGCCTGAATGGCATTAATCATGCTTATTCCCAGTTACCTGTTAGGCGAACTTCAGTAAGTGAACCGAGGCGAAGACCTGGGAAGCTGTTAGCCTTCTTCTTAAGAGCGTCTTTCTTCTGCTCTAGGCGTTGTGCATCAAGGTCGCTCAAGTAGAATTCGAATGGGATAGTTGCTTGTACAGTAGAGATGTTCACAGTATCCTTACCGATTTCCTGCTGAATATAAGCTGTATCAATCTTAATCTTGTTACCAGTAGTAAGTACATCGAAGAGCTTAGTAGCATCAGTACCGTCCTTAAGGAGAGAGTCCTTAGCAGATACCCATACAGTATCACGCTTAATCATACCACGACGAGCAGCTTCAGCTTCAGTAAGACCTTGCTCACGCATAGCTTCTGTTACTTCACCTTCAGCGCGGATGTAGAATAGACGACCATTAGCAAGGAAATCTGCTAGTTCTTCAGCTGTTGCGAAGCGACCGTGTATGCTCTGATAAGCTTCTTCGTAAGAAGCAATCTTCTTAAGCTGCTTCTGTAGGATAGCTTCTCTCTCAGCTTGCTTAGCATCAAACTGTACTGGGTTAAGTACACTCTTGATTGTAACATAGCCTAGTGCCAATACGGCTAAGGCAACAAGGCCCGTAATAACTTTGTTCATCTTATATTAGTTGTTATTTAATTACCAATGTGGCTATAATCATGTCCAAAGATAATTACATTTCTTGGGAAATCATTATATTCATATAGCAAAGTTAGTATAAAGTCTTATGAAATACAATCTACAGGGCGAAGAAGTCCTTCAAAATATGGCATTTAATCCCACCTTGAGCCAAGAGCAGGCAGCAAGAACTTTTGCTGAATATATGGGTGATGATTATCCATATTCTGTATTTCTGCTTAAAGGTTATGCGGGTACGGGTAAAACGACTCTACTTGATGCGATTACTCGTACCATGGAAGATATAGGGCTTAACTGCGAACTGCTTGCTACTACTGGTCGTGCGGCCAAGGTGCTTGCTCAGGCTACGGGACGAACGGCTACGACTATACACCGCAAAATTTATCGAGCTACTGCTGCATCTGTCGAGGAAGGCGGTGCTTATAAGCTGGCTTCTTCATCGCGTCCTACCCTATTTATTGTCGATGAAGCCTCAATGATTAGTACAAGTTCGTCTGAAATAACGCCTTTTGGTACGGGTAATCTGCTACATGATCTTCTTGAGTATGTGTGGCAGAGCGAAGGGTGTAAGCTGATACTTGTAGGAGACACTGCGCAGCTCCCCCCTGTAGGTAGCGATATTAGTGAGGCTCTTGATGCGGAGAGTCTTAGAGCTCATTATGGCATGCATGTTTATGAAGCTGAGCTTCGAGATGTCGTTCGCCAAAAGGCTGAGAGCGGTATTTTAGAGCAAGCAACATATTTAAGGGAGGTTTTGGAAGAATATCCCGAAGCTGTAGAGGGAGAGCCTTTGCCTCTACATTTGAATATAGGAGGACAAGAAGACCTTAAGATTTTACCTTGGGAGGAGCTAACAGATACTATTGATACGGCCTACCGAAAGTACGGCAAGGAGCATGTCTTGATTATTACACCTAGTAATAAACGAGCTTTGATGCACAATCAAGGTGTGCGCTCATATATTTTTGATTACGAAGATGAGATTGTGCGTCGGGAACGACTGATTGTAGCTAGGAACAACTACTATTACGCTCAGAAGAGAGATAGGAGCGATTTTATTGCTAATGGTGAGATTGTGGAGTTACTACATACTTATAAGCATTATCATATGTATGGGCTACACTTTGTCGATGCGAGTATAGCTCTGCCTGATAGAGAAGAAGAGCTTGATGTGCGTCTATTGCTCTCTGGGCTTGCCGATGAACAAGCACAACGAACTTACGAACAGCGTTTAGAGCTTTACAATGCTCTTGCTACAGATTATCAGGCAGAAGCTGGTAATGGGATTATTGACATTAGGCGAGCTATTCGCAAAGACCCTTTTTGGGGTGCGCTGGAGATTAAATACGGTTATGCCGTTACAGCGCACAAGGCACAAGGAGGACAATGGCCGTGTGTTATCGTCGATATGAGTTTCTTTGGCTTTATGCCACACGATAGAAGTATGATACGCTGGCTATATACGGCGATTACACGTGCTACTGAGCGTGTGTATCTGCTTAATGTACCAGAAGATTTGTACTCCTTAGAGACCATTGTATAATACGGCACTCGCTGCGTTATTTTCGACATTCGGGCCCCGTCATTTGCAAGAGTAAACTCCCTGCGCCCTCAGTCTCAATGCCTTGCGATTGCCGCATTCTGCAAAGCCCTCTAAAAGGAAAGATGCTTAGCCTCGTTTGCTGAGGTATAAGCCTAGGGAGAGGCCAATGATAATACAGAGAGGGAGGAGATAGAATACTATGCTTTTGCTACGATTGGATTTCTTCGCTGTGGTCTGTTTATGGCTTAGGCTATCTTGTTTCTTCAGCTCATTCAAATAAACCGTGCTTGCACGCTCTATCCTAATACGCTCTAGAGGTTGATGATGAACGCTGTCCAAGCGTTCGTATGTCCAAATAATATTGTCTCTGCTCAGTAACGCAAGGCTGTCTATTTGATGACGTTCGGCTACTCGCTGAACTTGCTTACAAGAGGGCGTAATGAGACTGATACTAAGGAGTCCAATAAATAAATTCCGATGCTTTGTTAGTTGTGTCATAATTCAATAGTATTTAGATGAACACGACAAAACTAACAAGCATCGGAATAGTCTCGGTACACTTTATAGAGTGTCTTTACATATTACAACTTAATCTGATAAGCTAGACCAAGGGTAAGATATACGGGATGCAGGCGCATATTGATGGTTTCAAACTTGGGCTCAAATGTATTTGTAAAGATGTAACGACCAAGTGCGTAAGCCTGCCATTTAGTAGCAAGGCGATAGGCTAGACCTAGCTGCCAACCTAAGCCAAAGCGAGACATATCGTTACTAAAGTCGTAAGTTGGGCTATTCTCGCCCATCGCCCCAAACAGTACTTTATTGCCCGTAGGAACATCGACTCTGAGGTAGCCATCAGTCACAGAGCCTGAAAACTTCCTCTGCACATAGTACTCGAATACCGGTCCCGTCGTTATGCTAAAACGCTTAGTAGCTTGCCATTCTGCTTGAAGAGGGAGTGCAAAACCACTCTGTTCGGCTTCACTATGATTGTGCCCTGTAAAGTAACCTCGGAGAGAATTGCCTCCTTGCTTAACTGTCATGTGGTAGCCTTTTACCTGCGCTTCCGTTTTCATTCCTCGGTTGAAATACTGCAGGCCACCTTTTAATTTCCAGTCTTTATCTATTTGATATGATAAATCTAATCCTAAGGAAAGACCTTGCAAAGGCTTAAATTCATTGATTTTGCGTATCTCAGGAACCATTGGAATAGGAGTCATTCCTCCCATAGTGTAGCCTACTTGTGGTGTGAGCGTCCATTTAGATGAATGCCCATCGTTTACTTGGGCCATAGCGCTTATGCTTGCCATAAGTGCCACAAGGATATATTTTATTTTGCTTAGTATCATAACTTATTATTTATTGTCGATAACAATCGTAACATCATCAATAATCAGAGTCGAGCCAACTGCACCTTCAAACTTAGCTCCATTGCGGCTAGAAGAGCATACGAATGTAAGGTTATAAGCACCTTTGAAGAGGAGTGATTCAGGAGGTTCGCCTGCAGTGTACTCAAATGGGACATCGAATTCTGCCCAAGGAGAGGAAGCCTCGATACCTGTAGTTTGATAATCACGGACAAGAGCAATACCTACGACATTGGGGTGTGATAGAATATTTGACCCATCAAGGATAATGGGCTGACCGGCTTGGTCTGTATTACGGTAGAGTACTGCATAAATCTGAGGTAAGTCTTTGCCATCAGCTGAAGGACCTGATACGCTACGCTGGCTAGCATCAGTGTATTCAGCTCCTGCCTGCCATTTGTAGAAACCTTTAATGCGCAGAGGTTTTCTATTGAAAGGTATTCCGAATTGTGTAGCTTCTAGAGCATTCAAGAGAGCCTTTCCTAGGTCAAATGTTCCGATAAATATATTCCCAGCTGCGATGGGCTTTTTGAGCATAGCACCGAAGAAACCTGTCGAACGAGTCGTTAGCTTAACAGCCTTGCCCGAGCGTGCAATATCTGTTGTACTTGTAGGGAAATCCTCTGGCGTTGCATCCCATTGGCTAAGTTTGAACCCAGCATTACCTGTTCCCCATATACGTGTTTCGTTTGGGATACTTTCGTCTAGAGACCACTGCCAATACTGATTATTCGGAGTCTTTTCGTCTTCGTTGGCTCCATGAAATGGACGTGGTGTATCGAAACTAAAGTGCGTATTGAGCGAAGGTGCTGCTATAAACTGTATGCGGTAGAGTCTTTTCCAAGCCTTATCTTCGCTGACGACTTCGTATTCTATAGTCGAGCCGTTGGTAAAATCCTTATTTGCATCACTTAGGCGAGTAATCTTAGCTCCTTGTGATAGCTTAAAGTCTAAATGGATTTTCTTAAGGAGGGAATCGTTAGCCCCCGTTGCTAGATGATAGACAATGTTATTGTCTTGAGAGAGAATATTGCGCTCTGCTTCTCGTGGATAGGCTAAAAGTTTCTGTGCATCTACTCCCGTAATTGATATGGTTTCAATGTCAGCCTCCATAGAGGGACGTTCATCGACAAGGCAGGATGTTAGCCCTAGTGATAGGAAAGGTACTAGGATATGTGCTACATTTAAGCGCACAAGTGAATGGATACTCATATAATATATGTCGTTTTTATGCTGAAACAGAATAAGCGTATGCTTTGTTGATGCTATTCAATTAGACAAGAAAAAAGCCTAAGCTCAGAGATGAACTTAGGCTCTGCGGTATGGACGGGACTCGAACCCGCGACCCCCTGCGTGACAGGCAGGTATTCTAACCAGCTGAACTACCACACCGTTTTTGGTCTTGCTTACAAGTGGTTTCCCTCTCGTTTGCAATGCAAAGATAATACACTTTTCTAATATCTACCAAATAATCGGAAAATAATTTTACCTAACTAGTTATCCTAAAAGTGCTAATTGTCTACAAACAAATAATTTAGATATTAAAAAAATCTTGACCAAACATTGCGTGTAAACTGATATACTCACCTATTTAAGGACGTTGTATAATTTTCTATATTGAAACCGTTGCACGGTCTCAACAGAGTTATTGATTGGTGGTGATAACGTAGATGAGCCCTGCAAGGGCGACACTCTTGCATAGCCCTGGGCTAATTGTTTCCAAACATTTTTTTGAGCTACGTAGGAGCGGCACAATTTAGTACGAGGTAAACACTTTCGTAAGTACACGCAAACACTTAAGTAAGTACGCGTACTTATTTAAGTGAGTACACGTAAATAAATTCGTACTTACGCACACCTAAGTTCAGCACTCGGCGAAGTCTGTACAAACTACACGTGTAGTCTCTTCAAACTTCAGCCGTAGTTTGTACAGACTACAGCTGAAGTTTGAAGATTGCTCTGTGCAATGACTATTTTCAGTGTCCAGAATCTCTGTTTTCAGTAAGTATTCATATTATTTCAGTTATCCGTCGGACTGCTCTTTAGTCGATGAGGATATTTTCTGAGATATTAGATAAATAGGAGCTTAACAAATTATTATATAAATAGACCTATATAGATATTATTCGTATCTTTGTGCGTATTTTATCCGTATTAAGGAAATAGTTATACAGTATATATAATAGATTATGAAGCTAAAGTTAACTGTTCTCGCTCTAGCGGGAGCATTCGCCATGACAGCGAATGCACAGACAGAAGGCGCAAAGAATACTCGCACAGTGTTCGAAAAGAACCCTTCTGCTAACTGGTTCATCACCTTCCAAGGTGGGGCGTCAATCATGGGTCGTGGCGATAATAGCTCGGCTAAGTTTGCTGATCGTCTAACATTTACTCCAAGCCTATCAGTAGGTAAGTGGTTCAATCCTTACTTTGCTACTCGCCTTAAGGTTGCTGGTGGTGAAACAAAGACTTTCAACATGGCTGCTCTAGAACAGAACAACAAGTTTGTAAATGGTCATGTAGACTTTATGCTAGACCTAGTAAACTTCTTTGGTCAGCGTAACAAGAACTACTTCGTACACGTTAGCCCTTACCTAGGTCTTGGTTATGAAGTAAAGTTCGACAGCAATATGTACAACAATGTACAAGCTGGTACTGCTAATGCTGGTGTTCAGCTTGCTTTCCGTCTATCAGAGCGTGTAGACCTAGTAGCAGAAGGAGAAGCAACTTACAATGGCATGCGTCTAAGCTCATATTCACACCCACGTGCTTTTGAGAACAAGTTCCGTTGTTCGGCTAGCGCAGGTCTTAACTTCCGTCTAGGTAAGACTGGTCATGATGTTTTCGTAGCACAAGATGATGCTCTTGTAGCTGACCTTAATGGTCAAATCAGCCGCCTTCGTGCTGAAAATGCAGAGCTTGCTAAGCGTCCAGTAAACTGCCCTGAAGTTATGGCAGTAGCTCCTGCTGGAGAAACTAAGAACCACTTCCTTGCAGAGAAGAGCGTACTCTTCCAGCATGGTAAGAGCGTAGTGTCTAAGGACCAGCTTATCACTGTGTTTGATGCAAGTGAATTCGTAAACAAGAAGGGTGGTGAAATCATAGTAACAGGTTACACTCAGAAGGCTGAAAGTCGCTTTAAGGGTCTTGCTGAAAAGCGTGCTCAAGCTGTAGCTAAGATTCTTACAGAACAGTATGGTGTTCCATCTGAACGCATCACTGTAGAGTACAAGTCTGACAGCGAAGCTCCATTCAGCGGTAAGAGCACTGCTTGGAACCGTGTGGTTATCATTCGTTCTAAGTAATCATAGAGTCAGTGCTAACAGCTAATTATCTAACTAGAAAAGATCAAGACAATGACTAAGAAACTAATGTGCATGGCTCTTGCCTCTCTTGTGGGTGCAACAGCGCTTAATGCTCAGGAAAATACTTCAGTGCCTGCTCGTAAGGCTCACTTTGCTAAGGATGGTGCTAAGAGCCACTGGTTCCTTGAAATCGGTGACGCAGCTTCATTCCAATTCTCAGGAATGAACTATTATGACTTCGGTCGTAAGGATGGTATTAACCTTGTTAACCCTTCTCTTGCACTTGGTAAGTGGCACAATCCTTACTTTGCTACTCGCGCTAAGCTTACTTACGGCAACCTCACTGACCGTTTCAATGTAACAACTGGCAAAACTAAGACTGGTTACGAAGCTACTCACAAGTATGCTATGGGACAAGTTGACTTCATGTTTGATGTAGTTAACTACTTCTCTGCATATAAGGAAAACCGCTTCTTCCATGTAATCCCATTCCTTTCTGTAGGTGCTTCTGCTCAAGTTGATACAGACTTCCCACAGAACTTCCGTGGTCCTCTTGCTGGGGAAGGTAAGTATTCTGCCCTTGCTGGTGGTGGTCTTCAGCTCAAGTTCCGCCTTGCTAAGCGTGTAGACCTAAACCTTGAAGGACAAATCTTAGCTAAGAACTTCCGTACAACTAGCGAACTATCTCCAGTTGCTGAAGTATCGGCTGATAAGAGTGTATACAGACGTAGCTTCCTAGGTACTGCAGGTGCTAGCCTTACTTTCCACCTTGGTAAGAAGGAATTTACTCAGCTTAAGGCTCAAGACAACGACCTTGTTGCTAGCTTGAACAAGCAACTTAACGACCTTCGTGCTGAAAATGCTGAACTTTCTAAGCGTCCAGTTGATTGCCCAGAAGCTCCAGCGGCACAGGTTGCAGGTATCGCAGTTGGTAACGTTGTTTACTTCCGCCTAAACAGCGCAGTAGTAGACCCTAATCAGTTGATTAACATCCGCAATATTGCAGAATATGCTAAGAACAACACAGAGACTATTACTCTTGTAGGTTATGCTGACCGCCAGACAGGTACACCTGACTACAACTACAAGCTCTCTGAACGTCGTGCTGAAGCTGTGAAGAAGATTCTTGTTGAAAAGTATGGTATCTCTGCTGACCGCATCAAGACTAGCTGGGAGGGTGACCGCCAGCAGCCTTATGCTGAAAACGTATGGAACCGTATCGTAATCATGAACGCTGAATAAGCATTCATCATTCACAATACAATAAAAACGGGCTACAACCTCAAGGTTGTAGCCCGTTTCTTTTTATCCTTCGTTGTGTGGATTCTTTAGGGAGACCTTGCAGAATGAAAAGGTCTTCTTTAGAACTTACTCTCTCACATAAACACGCACCACACGAGGAGAGATAGAGGTTAGGATTTCATACGGAATAGTCTCTCCTACCTTAGCCATATCTGTAATAGGCGTTTCATTATCTCCGAAGATAATCACTTCATCACCTGCTTTAGCCTTTACTACACTAACATTGACCATACAAGCATCCATACAGATATTGCCAATAATGGGGCAAAGAACACCGCCTATATTAACAGACCAGCGACCATTACCAAAGCGGCGTAAGAGCCCGTCGGCATAGCCAATAGGGATAATGGCTATATCGCAGTCTTCAGGGAAAGAAACGGTACAACTATAACCTATTGGTTCTCCCTTGGGAATACGCTTAACTTGTAAGATGCGCGTCTTAAGTGTTGCCACGGGGCGCACCTCTGTGCGACCGCTAGGGCTATATCCATATAAGCCTATGCCTAGGCGTCCACCATCAAAAGAATAGGTGTCATTAAAGCGTTCTAATCCTGCCGTATTGAGGAGATGTAGCATAGGACGAGTTTCTTGAAAGGTGCTTATGCGGTCTATGAGCGTGTCATAAAATACTTTCAGATAATCAGCCTGCTTCTGACTAAAAGCATCAAACTTAGGGTCGTCAGCTCCTGCAAAATGGCTAAAGACACTAGATAAAGGTACTTTAGTTTCTTCCAGTACACGGCATACGTCTTCCATATCTTCGTGTCTGAACCCTAAGCGGTGCATACCTGTATCAATCTTAAGATGCAAACCGGGATAACCCTGCGCGAGGCGATAAGGTGCAAAGCGCTGCAACATCTCTAGTGAATAAATCTCGGCATCTAGATGGTAAGTAACAAGCGTATCCAAGCTATCTAGAGCAGGATTCATTACGATAATAGGCTTCTTAATGCCTGCTTGTCTGAGCGCTTTTCCTTCATCAGCAACGGCAACGGCTAGGTAGGCTACTTGAGTAGACTCTAAGGCACGTGCTATTTCTAATGCGCCTAGACCATAGGCATCAGCCTTAATCATACAGATAAGAGAAGCTGAGTGCGGTAATCTACTGCGGTAAAAAGCCAAGTTACTCTCTATGGTAGAGAGATTAACTTCCAAGCGTGTAGCGTGCTCACGCTTAGAGAGGTGGTGTATGAGTTCTTCTAATTTATAACGCCTAGCCCCCTTAACTAATAGAGCATATTCATCTAGCAAATCGTCACGATAGAGCGATAATAACTCTTCTATGCTAGAGGTTTCAATAAAGACCATACCACTACTAGGCTGCCCAAGAGACCAGCCAAGTAGATAAACTTTCTTCGTTTGATAGGTGCTCAAGAGCGTTCTCACGCGCAGAGCTAGTTCCTCTGTGCTGAGGGACGACTGCTCTATCGGGCTGAGGACAATAGCATGACCGCCTAAGCGGTTTTGTGCCTCTAGAGCTATCTCCAATGATACAAGGTCATTGGAATAGCTATCGTTAATAAGTACCTTCCCACGAGCATTCTCCTTAACCTCTAAGCGCATTTCTACGGGTTCTAGTTGAGGAATATACTGCTCTACCTTAGCAAAGATAGAGGGAAAGCGTGCTTCAATGTAAGTAAGAGCTAAGCTTAAGTTTTGCCTGCCAGCTCTATCTACAAAAGGAGATTTTGCAAGTAATGTAAGATATTGTTTAGGCTCACTCTCAGGGGCATAATAAACGCTCTTGGCTCCTTCTGTTAGGATTAGTTTTTCTCTCTTTAGGGCTTCTTGGCTAGAGAAGTTCTCCAGATGAGCTGTGCCTATATTAGTGATTAAGACCTCATCAGGAAGAATCATCTCTTGTAGTCGGCGCATCTCTCCTGGGCGAGAGATACCCACCTCGATAATGGCTAATCGAGTGTCTTCAGGCATAGCGATGAGCGAGAGAGCAACCCCAATTTGGCTATTGTAGCTCCCTGGTGAGCGGTATAGACCTTCCACATCTCTGTAAAGTAGGCTATAGAGCATTTCCTTCACAATCGTTTTACCATTGCTTCCCGTAATCGCTACGATATGCGCTTTCGAAGCTAAGCGACGAGAGTGCGCATAGTGCTGCAGGCTCTCAAGGGTATCTTCAACTAAGATAAAGCAAGCATCGGGATACTCTTTTTGTAATTTATCTAAGCCCTCTGATATTAAGAATACCCTAACGCCTTGTTTGTAGGCACTAGGGATATAATGGTGTCCATTATCGGAAGGACTAATGAGCGCAACAAAGAGCGCATGCCTCCCAAGATTACCCGAACGGCTATCAATGACGACATGCTCAACATCGTAATTATGTGGATTGACAACCGTTTTAGCCGCAAATGCTTCGGGAGTGTGGGCTGTATTGAATAGTATCATCTGTGTAAGTCCTAATCTTTGAACCAACTATTAAGCTTAATCTCAGGGTGTAAGTTCTGCATACTGCGAATGAGTACTAATAGTTGTTCGCGTCTTAACTCTGCTTCTGGGTGTTCGCTTTGCAGAGTCCTATGTTCGTATTGACTTTTTAGTTTGAGTACTTCTTGAGCGAGTTTCGTTTCCTCAGGCTTCATAAGCCACTCTGCGAAGTATTCTCTGATTATTCTCTGAGCTAATGGGCTAGGGTGTGCCATATCATCAGAATAGAAGCGATAATCTCTTAGTTCGTCTAGGAGCACTTCATAAGAGGGGAAATAGCTGTATCTCTCTCCTAAGGCTGAGCGTAGGGCTTCGTCCATAAGGAGTAGTGTCGCTTTACTGATTTGATTGCCGTGTGCGCCAGTATTGGGCTTATCGTTGTAATGATATGAAGGTTAGGGATAAGCTCTAGTACTTGCTTAAGGACAGGTAAGACTTTTTCTGTGAGTTCGTCTACACTATATAGACGACGCTCAAACTCTCGTTCAGGTCGCTTATGGCAGTTAGATACGACAGCTCCTTCTCGCTCTTTGTCTGTATAAATCCATGCTGTCCCCCAAGTAATGAGTAAGAACTTAGTCTCTGGAAGCATTAGACTCGCTTCTCTAAGGTCTTCATTGATGCGCCTAAGACACTCTTCACTAGTCGCTGCCGAATAACTTCCATGGTGCTGACTGCTATGCCATAAGCCATCATACTCATATAATTCATGCGCTTCGTAAGGCTTACCGCTTATGAGTCTAGATATAGCTTCTGCAATAGACAGGGGGTTATATAGAGCACCGAAAGGATTAACTGAGATATGATGACCTAGATTAGCTAGATATTCGCCTATATGCTCACTAAAGCATGACCCAAGGCTAATCATGTTATCGCCATAGCTTAGTCGTGTTTCTAGTGGTTCAGGTAGGCGTATTCTTGTTTGTAAAGCAGGCATAATGTTATTCTGTTGGTTTGATGTAGGTAAAGACAGGATAATGGTCACTACCTTTAACTCCTGCATCTACTTTTGTATAATAGGGCGTAAAAGCTTTTCCTAAAAGAATGTGGTCTATACGCACAAGGAAGGTACGAGAAACAAAGCTATACCCAAGTCCATTGCCCGCCTTAATAAAGGCGTCAGTCATGCCACGCTCAAGTTTCTCGTGAGCATAAGATACGGGTGTATCGTTGAAGTCGCCACAAATGATTAACCTCTCTGTCTGTAGAGAGTCAGCGTAGCGTTTGACAATATTGGCTTGTTGCTCGTGATGGCGAAATATAGGAGTGAACTTACTGCGCAAGGCATCTTGAAACTCAAAGGCTTTTCCCTTAGCAACTAAGCTCATGTATTCTTGTCCTAAGGACTTGCTTAGGCGGAAACTCTCTAGATGAACATTGATAACATGCGTTTCTTGTCCGCCTATATTGATTTTGAAGTGCGCTGCGCCATTGGTACGTGAGGGCATAGGTATGCGCTCAGCCTCTTTTATGGGATAGCGAGATAATAGCATAAGTCCTGAGCCTCCATCTTGAGCAGGGATAAGCGAGATGTAAGGATACTTCTTACCTAGATAGGCTTTGACCTGCCCCATCGTAACGCCCCAATCTTTATCCTGAGCTAAGGACGCTTCTTGTAAACAGATTAAATCCGCCTCACTGCTCTTGAGGTATAAAAGAACTTTATTAGGTCGCTGAGAGCCATGATGCTCGAAGCCAAAGCCACACACATTATACGAGAGTACTTTCAGACGAGGACCTTGGTATTCTTCTAGTTGTCGTGAAAGACCTCTATGTAGAGGCATGTATGAGTAGATAGATTCCCAAGAGAAGGCAAAGATGAGACTTAATCCGATTAAGATGCGCCAACGTCTACGTACCAGCCAATAAGACCACACGAGTAACTGCCCCATGAAGACAAGGGGAAAGAATAATCCAAGTAAAGCTACGGGAGCTGATAATCTCGGAGGAATATAAGGACTGAAGGCAGAGCCAATATAGAGCAATGTCGTGGCAGCCGTAAGGATATAGCTTAGCCATCTTAGGATAAAGCGTACTCCTACCTCCAAACTATACCATAGACTCTTCTTTGCCATTACTTAATGTTTGTATTTCTGTAGATATATCTTTTCGTCTTCGCTAAGGCTGGTATAACCGCTATGTCTTAGTTTGGTTATAATGCGCTCAAGCTCTTTGTCGGAAGAATTGATTGAGAGTGCTTGCTCTTTTCTTTTCTGGGGAATCTTGAGTTTGGCAAGCCATTGTGTAGGATAATCTCGACCTCCCTGCGCTCTGACAAGTCCCCATACTACACCGTAGAGCGCACCTCCTAGATGAGCAACTATCCCGCCCCAATTATGCTCTCCGAGTAAGACAGATAAGGCATAAGTGATGAGGATAATAACGAGAAAATTTACTTGACCAAGGAGAGGTAGCCTAATACGCAACTTGGGTTGTGAGAGCCCAAGAGCGAAGCATAGGGCATAAATACCTGCGGACGAGCCTACAAGTCTTAATGCCGTAGGCCAAACGCTGAAATAATCTAGCGTCGTGAGTGCAAGTGTATAACTCAGTGCGCCCACGATGCTACCACCAAAGAATATAGAGAGTATGGGTCTATCTCCGTAGTAGCGTACAAATAGTTCGCCTACGCTCCATAGTACGAGCATATTAAAAGCCCAATGCTGTATTCCGTTATGAACAAAAGGATAGGTAATGATACTCCAAGGTTCGGTAATGCGACTCTTAATAATAGGGTCGTACTCAAGAGCATTGGATAAGGCAAGTATCTTGAAACTCCAGTCCTCCCAATTTAAGAGATTAGAGAGTATCAGTAGTAAGGGGAATATTATAGCGTAGACAGATGCAATCGTTATGAGTTTAACGTGCATAGGCTGTCTAGACCATCTTGTAAGCATAGACATTGGCACAAGTCTAGTTATATGGTCCGGATATAATTTTCTTTCTGCGCCAAAGGAGAATAAGTATAATCCCGCCAATCATGCCTCCTAGGTGGGCGAAGTGTGCGACATTGCTACCTGTGGCATGTACTCCTGAGAATAACTCATAAGCCCCAAAGAGCAACACGATGTATTTAGCCTTGATGGGTATAGGAAGAAATAGATAATACATTTCGCTATTAGGGAAGAGCATGCCATAAGCAAGCAGTAGCCCGAAAACAGCACCAGAAGCCCCAACGGTTGTTGGCATATTAAGGAACTCCGCAACGGGGACAATACCGTTGTCTCCAAGGTTTACAAATTGATAGGCTCCACTTGTAACGCTACTTAAATCTATTGCCCACACTATTTGCTGTGTGAGGGCAGCCGTAATTCCTGTTATTAGATAATAGATTAGAAAGCGTTTAGGTCCCCAGTAACGTTCAATGACAGAGCCGAACATCCACAGCATGAACATATTATTCAGAATATGCATCAAGCTATCTGTACTGTGGAGGAACATATAAGTGATGTACTGATAGAAGTGTGCAGCACTGCCATAATAGAAATGCAATGCGCCCCAATCTGTAATATCAAAACCTAAGGATTTGGGTAGTACGAGCTGTGCTAGCCATACAATGAGGTTGATAAAAATCAGATTACGTGTTACTAATGGAGCGAAACGCTCCAATGGACTTATGGGGGTATCTTTGAAATATGAATTATTCATTATCCTTGTATTTTTGCTATAAAAGATAAGATAAAGATAACTCTTAAAAAGAGTGCTGGATATTGAACGTAGGCGCGTCAATTATAAAATCATAATATACCTCCAAAGAGTATTTAATTCTTTGGAGGTATTTT
>QWCF01000075.1_pt1 | contig 44632 bp, 63 predicted proteins | sample 1972521 | NCBI WGS metagenome assembly QWCF01 (sample SAMN09866715, study PRJNA288562) | Human oral metagenome isolate term4_saliva, whole genome shotgun sequencing...
CACGAAGGAGCTAGTATATCTCGATTGCGCATGTTGGGAGGACCAGATCCCGATTCATTATCTGTTCATTTTCGAGCACGATCAGATCGTTGTTCGTACAGGATTCAAAGACTCAAGCGGGCGGGAGCTCGTACTTATTGACCCGGGGAGCGACAATGGCTGAGTATCTCGTCACCAAGCAGGATGTCATCAACTATGTAAAGAAGTTGGAAGAAGGCTCTAAGGCTTGTACCAACTACTTCATCAAGGACTCCAACGAAGACAAGATCTATATGGTCTACGACGTCAATACCGACGAACACGGGGTTCGGTTCACTGGCGTAGACGTTGAAGATCTAGCCATCGAGCATCGGACTCTTCTATATGACTACGAGAAGATCAAGATCGTCAAGTCAGAACCGGACTATGCTGGGCGAAACATCATCACCATCGATGAGGAGCTTCGAGTCACTTCCGGCGAGCTACCGTTCATCTTCGATACATATGCGGGACTGAACCGACGGCTCGAAGTCGTCCTGGATGACGAGTCATATTACGTGACCGGCGTTCGGGAATTCTCCGGAGAGACACCCTATATCATCGTGTTGGAGCTTCTTCGAAAGAGGGATGGTCTCATGAAAGACTTCACCTCGAGACGGAAGATGCTCTGGTCTCGCGATTCCAAAAACTACCACAAATTCACAGCAACGAAGGATGCACTGTAATGAGCGACAACATTTTCACCACGATCAAGAACGACCTCGACAACTACTACTACCCTCGAATTCTGGGAGTATATGCTCGGGAGGAGCCGTTTGTCGTTACGGACGTTGAGCTCGAGCGGACGCCGGCTGGAGACGATATCGTAACGTTCTACGGCCTTTTCGTGAACGAGACTATTCGCCGAGAGGTGGGTATCTATCCTGAGGACATCACGATTGAGCCTTGCGGACGTGTTGACATCAAGACGTATCGTTTGAAGAAACTGGACAAGAATCCCGAGATCATCAAGATGTCCGACGCCATCAAGCGATGGGGTGAGCTTTCTGCTTCCGGCGAGAAGTTCGAGATCTCCATCAATATTGATGGTAACGAGACGTTCCACGCCCACGACTACTACTGGGATGGTTCGTCTGACTGGGTTGTTCTGAAGGGGCACAACGATGTCCGTGATGAGCACTTCATGTATATTCCCGGCACCACGGAAGCCAAGGTCTACGACGATGACGGTGTGTATGTTGTAGACTTCGACCAAATCTTCACACACTGACTACCAAAGGAGCACCACCATGAACACACCCTACTCCCTCGTGAACGGCGAGCTCGTTCTCTCAGCCTGGTACTCGGCATCGGGTCTCTGCCCGTCGATCGGAAGCTACGACAACATCTACGATTCCATCAAAACTATCGCCATGACCGAGACGGCCTGGTACTTCCTGGACGAGGACCGCAACATCCACATGCGGCTTTCTCACGAACACTGGAGGAAGTACGAACACGACGGTCGTTTCCACTTCATGTCGCTCAAGGCCCGTGAGACCGCGGTGAAGGAAGTGTGCGACGCCATTTCATCGTTCGACACGAAGGACATCCAAGCTGTACTGAACCACATCAAAGACCGTCTGGAGGTCATCGATGCCGAACTCGACCGATGAGAGCATGCAAGAGGTACACAACTATCTCTTGACGACCGCCGAGAAATACATCCGACATGACATTCGATACAGCGAGGTAACCCTGATGTCTGACTCACCATTCTCTCTTCGAAACTACAACGCAACCGGCTGGACCTTCACCTGGTACTCTCCCGAAGGCGAGCGAAAGTGGGAGATCGAGGATCTCTTCATCGACGATGAGTGCGTCTACATCGGACCCAAGGCGGACGGAGTCAAGTTGATCACCATCAAGAAGAAGCGCGTGAATCTCAGGATCAACTGGGGTAGGCGTACCATCACCTACAAGGGCTCTGTGGACGGATTCGACACGTGGGGTGAAGACAATGGGTGACCGCAACAACGAAGAAGTTCTCAAGGAGATGCAGAGCGATTTCCTGAAGTACGATCTTCAGTACTGCATCGTGGAGCTCTACACTGCTGAGGATCTCCCGCCGCTATACACCTATATCTCTCAGGGGGTTCCAGTGTTCTGGAAGACTACAGACCACGACGGTTCGATCAAATACCACATGAGGGTTTATGACGTCAACCAGAACGGTACCACTCAGTTGAGTTGGGCGAATGGGGTGTTGAAGTGGGATTTATCCAGAGTTCGACTCACCCGACATGATCCTAAGGAGATGATGGTCGGTGTCGCACAATGAGAGGGCGCTACTGGGTGAACTTCTGCTTGCAGATCGCATCCGCTCTTATCGAGAGCCTCGAAGCAATCGCAAGTGGATTTTTCGCATTCTTGGATCTGTTGGCGGCGGGGGTATGTGCTCTGAACCGATTCTCACGAAGAGTGGGTTCATTAAGTTTACAGCACGCTGCCTCTGTTCCGAGATCATGACACGGCAGGACAACCCTCTTCTTGAGGTTGACTACGCTGCACGCGTTATTCGGCTGCACGAGTACGACAAGGACCACCCTTGGTACAGTGCCGCAACTCTGGGGAACAGCGCGGTATATTACCGTTCGACCCTGATCGCCGACGAAGGTAACTTCCCGGCTGCCTGATCATTCTCGGGGAGGCTCTTGGATCATATCGGTCTAAGAGCCTCCCCACACTCATTATGTTTCACGAAAGGACCACCCATGTTTATCAACCACGACATCTGCGACCGCTATTTTCCCGAGTACGATCTGGTCGGACGCTGGATCGGAAACCTCGTTGGGCATCCGGACTACTACATCTCAGAAGAGGGGCGAGTCGTCCGTTACCGCAAGTCGACTGGTAACTCATATCTCAGGGCGCTCTGTGTGGGTCAAAGCGGATACTACACGACGAATATCCGGGAATTAGAGACTGGTAGGAACCGGATGTTCTACAACCACATTCTTGTATACAAGGCGTTCGTAGGTGACTATGACCCGTCAACACATAATCTCTGGTTCATCGACGGAGACCCGCTCAACCCTCGTCTCGATAATCTTGAGTTGATCACCCGTTCTGAGAAGGGTAAGCGAGTCGACTACATGAAGCGTGACATTGACTGGTCCGCTATCGTTGACGAATTCGGAGCACTGGTATGAGCATCCCAGGAAGGATCTATAATGCAGCTACGGCCGCATCAGCGAGAGGCTTTGCAGAAACTATCGAACGGCAAGGTTTTATGCGGGTCGGTTGGCTCGGGGAAGAGTCTGACGGCGGTGGTCTACTGGTATACGACGATCTGCGGGGGTGGTGTGAACCCTTTGAGAGCCAGACGGACGCATATCCCGTGCTATGTAATCACGACTGCCAAGAAACGGAACGACCGGGAATGGGATCTCGAGTTCGCCAGAGTCGGTGTAGATAGGAGTGAAGAGAATGGGGACGTCCATGTCCTTGCCTGGAATGAGATCCACAAAGTGGAGAACGTAACCGACGCGTTCTTCATATTCGACGAACAACGAGCAAGCGGATCTGGAAAGTGGGCTAGAACTTTCATCAAGATTGCTCGGAGAAACCGATGGATCATGTTATCCGCAACTCCTGGAGATGTATGGCTCGACTATATCCCGTTGTTTGTCGCAAATGGATTCTACAGAAACCGAACGGAGTTCCTCAGACGTCACGTTGTGTTTAACAACTTCGCCAAGTTCCCCCAAGTCCAACGATATCTTGATACGGGGGTTCTTGATCGTCGCAGACGGCAGATCCTGGTGGACATGCCTGTCGCTAGACACACCGAGCGTGTGAGACATGATATCCGAGTAGACTATGATAAGGAGCCTTATGAGCAAGCCCTTAAGACCAGATTCAACCCCTACACCGATGAACCAGTACCCAACGCTGGTTCACTCTGCTACCTGCTCCGGAGACTTGTCAACGATAATCGCCGAAAGTATCATGCTGTTCTCGGCATTCTCGAAAGGCACCCCAGACTGGTGGTCTTCTACAACTTCGACTACGAACTCGATATCCTGCGAGGACTTGAGGAAGAGGGTTACCGGATTGCTGAGTACAACGGACACCGGCATGACCCCCTGCCTGAAGGATCCAACTGGGTCTATCTAGTTCAGTACACTTCTGGCGCCGAAGGATGGAATTGTGTCACGACAGACACGATGGTGTTCTTCTCTCTGAACTATTCTTACCGAACCATGGAGCAGGCGGAAGGTCGCATCGACCGTCTTAACACTCCATATTCTCGGCTGAACTACTATCGTCTGATGACGGATTCTCCGATCGACAAGGCGATTCTGGCAGCCATTTATCGGAAGAAGAAGTTCAACGAACGGGCTTTCGTGGACGCCTTGTAGCGTCTTTGAGAGTCTGTTTGGGCTGTGCGGACGCCCATACTGCCCGGGATTCTGTACCATTTTCCGTGGTACAAAGTGGTACAAGCGTGGAAAAAAGTGGTACAAACCGCTTCAAACGCCATCACTGGACCCTGGGCAGTATGGGCATTGTACCATTTTTGTACCATTTTTGTACGTTTGCCATCACTTCCCCTGAAACGTTGCAATTCCAACGAAAAGTGGCAATTTGGCGAAAATCTTGTACGTTTGCCATCACTTCCCCTGAAACGTTGCAATTCCAACGAAAAGTGGCAATCTTGTACCATTTTACCACTTTTTTCTCTATTAATGGTTGAAAGTAAAAAATTAAAGAAATAAAAAAGAAGTGCGAGATTTTTTGGTACAATGGTACAAATACATCACTGCCCCCTTGTGAGAAACTTCGCATATAATGAATAGAAGGAGCAGAATGGGGCTAAACCGCTCTTTTTACCGTGCGCCATTTGCTACCATGGCGTCTAAGGCTTTCTTGTCCTTTCGGCCTCTCGGTATCAGGGTAGAGATTATGGGGATGGTCCGTGTTTAGTGACCCTCTGCTCCTTCTATATAAGCGTTATTCGAAAGGACATCGCGAATGGCTCGAGAGAGCATATTCCAAAAAGGTTTGATTCGAGAGATCAAACAGCGACTTCCGGGATGCCTGGTTCTGAAGAATGATCCGAACCATATTCAAGGCATACCCGATCTCACGGTTCTGTACCAAAACCGTTGGGCCTTTCTTGAAGTCAAGAAGTCGGCTAGTGAACCACATCAGCCCAATCAAGACTACTACATCAAGAAAGCGAACGCCGTAGCATTCGGCGCGTTCATATTCCCGGAGAACAAGGAGCACGTTCTTCATGAACTGGAACAAACACTTAACCCTGGAGGGAGCGCACGCATTCCTTAGTGCGTCCAAGTATTCATGGTTGAACTACGACGACGAGAAGCTTCTGAGTACATTTGCGACTGCGCAAGCCGCTGCGCATGGTACGCGTTTGCATGCGCTCGCTGCGGAGCATATTCGACTCCGAATGAGGATGCCTCGGAACAAGGCGACCTTTAATGCATATGTGAACGATGCCATCGGATTCAAGATGGACCCTGAAGTGGTTCTCTTTTATTCAATCAACGCGTTCGGTACCGCAGATGCTATTTCCTTCGACGACCGTAAAGGCTTCCTAAGAATTCATGATCTGAAGACGGGTAGCGGTCGAGTCAAGATGGATCAGTTGATGGTCTACGCCGCGTTGTTCTGTCTTGAGTATGGCGAGAAGCCCGCGTCTCTGGATTATGAGCTTCGTATCTACCAGAACGATGATGTCCAGATCTATATTCCAGAGATGGATGACATCTCCCACATCATGTCCCGGATCGTACATTTCGATAAGCTGATAGAGAAGGCTAAGGAGGAATCGTGATATTCTCGGAAGAAGAGCATGACGACTACCTGGCTCACTATGGCATGCCTCGTAGGTCTGGGCGATATCCTTGGGGCTCAGGTAAGGAGCCATATCAGTCCGCCCACGGCTTTAAAGGGCAGGTTGAGGCGCTTCGTAAGCAGGGAATGAGTCAGGCTCAAATCGCTAAGGCGATGGGTCTCACCACGACTCAGCTTCGAGCACATATTACGAATGCCAACGCCGAACTCAAGGCTGATAAGGTTCACCGTGCTCTGGAACTGAAGCAGAAGGGCTTATCCACATCCGCTATCGGTCGAGAGATGGGGCTCAACGAGAGCTCTGTTAGAGAACTCCTTAAGCCTGATGCTCTTGCTCGCAAGGACAAGATCTCTAAGGCTGCTGATATTCTTCGTGAGGATGCCGACAACCGAAAGTATATTGACTTCGGTACCGGCGTTGAGCTCAATCTTGGAGTATCCAACGAACAGCTTAAGGCTGCCGTCGAGATGCTCAAGGAAGAGGGCTATGAGACTCACGATGTATATTTGAAGCAGGCAGGGACTGATCGCTATACCAACATCCGTGTCCTAACTCCTCCCGGAGTACCTAAATCTGAGGTGGTGAAGAACCTTGACAAGATTCGTACTCCTGGCGTTGTCGTCAATGATGGGGATATCACTACTGGTATTCGCAAGCCTACTAACCTCGACTCGAAACGGCTCGAGGTTAAGTATGGTCCGGACGGTGGTAGCGACATGGATGGTGTTATTGAGCTCCGCCGCGGTGTTCCTGACCTTGATCTGGGTCGTAGCTCATATGCTCAGGTCCGTGTTGCAGTGGATGGCAGCCATTATCTAAAGGGTATGGCTATGTATTCCGATGATCTTCCTAAAGGTGTTGACGTTCGATTCAATACCAATAAGAAGAACACTGGAAATAAGCTCGATGCCCTTAAGCCTCTGAAATCAGACCCTGATAATCCATTTGGTGCGACTATTCGTCGTCAGATGGAATATACGGGCAAAGATGGAAAGAAGCATCTGTCGCCGCTCAACCTCGTCAACGACGAAGGCTCTTGGGATTCTTGGAGTAAGTCTCTAGCTTCTCAGTTTCTCTCCAAGCAGAGTCTCGATATGGCTAAGCGCCAGCTCGGGATTACTCGTAAGAAGTATGAAGACGATTTGCAAGAGATTCTGTCTCTTACGAACCCCGTCATCAAGCGAAAGCTTCTTGAGAAGTTTGCAGAGACTGTTGATTCCGCTTCCGTACATTTGAAAGCTGCCGCTCTTCCGCGTCAGGCTGCTCAGGTTCTCCTCCCGCTTAAGAATATTAAGCCTAACGAGATCTATGCCCCCAACTTCAAGCATGGGGAGCGAGTGGCTTTGGTTCGATATCCGCATGGTGGTACTTTCGAGATCCCTGAGTTGGTCGTCAACAACAAATTCAAGGATGGCCAGCGGCTCATCACACCTAAGGCTAAGGATGCTGTAGGTATTCACCCTTCGGTTGCGGAGCGTTTGTCTGGAGCAGACTTCGATGGGGATAACGCGGTAGTCATCCCTCTCGGTGGAACCACCAAAGTTAAGACCACACCAACTCTTCGTGGCCTTAAAGGTTTCGACCCCAAGACTGCATATCCTGCGGTTCCGGGTATGAAGCGTATGACCAATACGCAGACCGAGATGGGTAAGATTAGTAATCTGATTACTGATATGACCCTCCACGATGCCAAGCCTTCGGAGATTGCCCGAGCGGTTCGCCACTCTATGGTGGTCATCGACGCCGAGAAGCACGGATTGAATTATGTTCAGTCGGAGAAAGACAATGGTATTTCTCAACTAAAGAAGAAGTACCAGAATGGAGGCGGCGCTTCCACCCTTATCTCCCTCGCCAAGTCCAAGGCATATGTTCCTGAACGTAAACTACGCCGGGCTTCTGAAGGGGGTCATATAGATCCCAAGACTGGTGAGCTCATTTACAAGGAGACTGGTAGGTATTATACCAAGACCCTTAAGAATGGAACCACCAAGAAGGTTTATTATCAGACCAAGACAAATAAAATGAGTACGGTTAAGAACGCCCACTCATTATCTTCTGGTACTGATATGGAAGCTTTATATGCCGACCATGCTAATAAGCTAAAGGCTATGGCTAATAAAGCTCGACTGCAATCTATTCGTCAGCCATCTCTGGTAAAGAACCCCCGTGCTGCTAAAGAGTACGCCCCTGAGGTTTCATCCCTACGGGCTAAACTTAATACCGCCCTTAAGAACAAGCCCCTAGAGCGCCAGGCTCAGGCGGTTGCTAAGGGTGTGGTGGATGCCAAGCGGGCCTCTAATCCAGACATCGACGATGATGAGATTGCAAAGCTTGAATCGATGGCGTTGAAGACTGCTCGTCACAGACTTGGTGCGGACAAGGCTGGTAGTCGGGTAACACCAACTGCTCGAGAGTGGGAAGCAATCCAGAAGGGTGCTGTCTCAAACCACTTCCTCGAACAGATCGTAGCCAACGCCGACATCGAGTACATCAGGCAGCTGGCAACACCTCGAACTCAACGAGGACTGACAGACTCTCAGGCTGCGCGAGCTGAGGCTATGTCAAGGAACGGTGCGACTACGGCTGAGATAGCAGAGGCACTCGGCGTGTCCACGTCCACTGTTCGTCGTGCGATCAACGAATGAACTCATCAGAAAGGAGAGAGCGCACACCATGCTGGTAAGTAGGTTGACAACAACTGACAATCCTTACGACCCCTTTGATGAGTTTGATAAATGGTACCTATGGGACATCCAACACGGGTACCATACCTCTGCCTACCTAGGTAGGGTGGCTAGGACGTCATCAGATCTTTCAGTTTTTGATGACAACTTAGCGAACGATCAAGCGATCGACGAAATTATTGAAATGAATTTGACCGGGGTATACCGTAAGGTGACCAGGGATATTGAAATCTGATTTCATTTTGAAATTTCGTCAACCGGGGGGAGGGCTCGCAAGAAAGCACCGCCCCCCATCATCGCCCGCCTCTTTATTTTTTCCCCGCGGGGATTTTTGAGGCTTGCGATTCCGATCTGGGCAGTTCGGCTACAGGCTCAACGATTTCCCTGCACCGTTGGGTTTTCTGTGGTGCTCCTTCCCGACGAGTATTCAAGGATTGGTACCCCTTGAAAGGCGGGTAGAAGTCGTTGAGTCTGTAGTCGAACTGCCCAGATCCATTTCATTACTTCCCGGACTAGGAGGTAACTCAGTGGGAGGCACCAAAAAGTCTCGGGTCTCAGGGGCTACCACCCCGGAAAAGCAGGAGCATATCCTCATCGGGCTCGCTTATGAGCTCGCCGAGCGCCAATTAAGGGATGGTACCGCATCCCCCATGATCGTTTCACAACTTCTCAAACGAGGAACTCTCCGTGAAGAACTCGAACTCGAGAAGTTGCGTCGGGAGAACGCCGTTCTTGAGTCTAAGAAGACGGTTCTCGATTCTAACACCAACACAGAACGTCTTATGGCCGAGGCCATCTCGGCGATGCGGTCCTATCAAGGTGATGAATGATGGATAAGCGACTCAACGTCACTGAGCTTTTTCGTCTGAGGACTTTCGAGGACCGATACGAGTATCTGAAGTTGGGTGGGAATGTCGGAGCAAGCACTTTTGGGTTTGACCGATATTTGAACCAGAGATTCTACAGATCTCCTGAATGGCTATCCGCCAGGAACGAAGTGATACTTCGAGACAATGCTTGTGATCTCGGAATAGATGACCGAGAGATCTATAGCGACATTCTGGTTCATCATATGAATCCTATTTGTCCGGAAGATCTAGAGGACTACAATCCAGACATACTCAATCCCGAGTATCTGATAACAACAACTCTTGAGACTCACAACGCCATTCATTTCGGCGACAAGAGCTTACTATACAGTTTACCGCCCGATCGGGCTCCCAACGATACCGTTCCTTGGAGGTGAAATGTCATCAATCGTCGAAGACGTTAAAGAGGTTTTGGGAATCGATAGCCGAGGCTACAGTTTCGATACCGATATCTGCATGCATATCAACACCGCTATCTCAACTCTTCGCCAACTTGGAGCTACTGACTATCGAGAGTTTATAACCGGGTCAGGAACTGTCTGGGAAGACGTATTCAAACCCGAGATGTCTCTATTTCTCGTTCGGAGTTACGTATACCTACGATGCAGGTTACTCTTTGATCCGCCATCGAACTCATTCGTTCAGACAGCCATCGAGAAACAGATCAGCGAGCTTGAGTGGCGGATTCAGGTCCTCGCGGAAAGTGAGTCAAAATGACTTTTGATTCCGTAGATGACGTTCTGGCGCATTTCGGCGTCAAGGGTATGAAGTGGGGCGTTCGAAAGAACAGAGCCAGCGTCAGTAAGACCCGCTTGACAAACCAGCATGGCGACTATAAGCATGCACACTCTACTACACCGAACCATAAGCTCTCCAACAAAGAGCTACAGCGTCGAGTGACACGTCTTAACCTTGAGAAGCAGTATCGCGATTTGACGGCGAAGCCTCAGAGCAAGTACCGTAAGAAGCTCGGCGAAAAGTACGCCGAGAACTTCGCAAACGTCACCATGAAGATCGCAGGTGCCGCTGCCGGAGCAGCCGCTGGCTATGCCATGAAGGCTCTCCTCGATAAGGCTGTTGCTGGCGGGTTTGACGCTTCTTCCGCTGAGAAGATTTCTAATGGGTTTAACACTGTACGAAAGTTTATGAAATGATCTACGAACGACCCGATGATTTTCTCGACCACAGCGGAGTCAAGGGAATGAAGTGGGGTGTGCGAAAGCAGCGAACTCCCGGAGTCAGCCGGAAGACTGATCGCGCTGCCCGACGGGACGCCCGAGAGTTCACTCAAGCAAAGATGTATTACGGTGAGGGAGCTGGTAATCGCCGTAAACTCATCAAAGCCAAGGTTAAGCAACGATCTACAGATGCCTCTTATAAGAAGGCATTCGACAATCATGTAGCTAACACTGATTGGGAAAAGCGTGCACAGCAGGCCCGAGGGAAGCGACGTCGCCAAGATGCTAAGAATTCCGTCGGTAAGACTGCTCGGAGCGTTCGCAACCTGGCGACGGGGAATACCCGATACGTTGGGACTGCTGTTCTAGCCGGAGCACTTGCTTTTAAGGGAGGTCAGGCGGCTGGCGTTTTTCCGACTAATGCCCAGATAGCGGACAAGGCCATTAAAGCCGGCAGATCCGGATACGAAGCCGTCGCTAAGTCCGGCGCAATGCGTCGAATGATGCATGAGATTAACATCTATAACGGTCGTCGAAAGTTCAACAAACAGTTCGGCTGATCTCCCTGAAAGAGAGTCATTATGGACGTACATTACGATGATGAGGTTCTCGCTCACTACGGTAGGAAGGGTATGCGCTGGAAGATTCGTCGCAATAACCCGCCGATTGAAGTTAGCGATGTTGTCGGGTCAAACCGACAGTCACCTGCTCTGAAAGCCAGGGTACAGCAGGATTCAATTGTCCCGAACCGACAGTCTCCAAAGACTAAGGTCCAGCAGGATTCGATTGTCGCCTCCGCTCGGCGAGCCGGAAAGTCTCGAATGGCCGCCCAGCGAGACAAGATCGTAGCCAACAAGCGAAGCGAGAAGATCCTCGCCAACCTTGAGCGCCTCCGTAAGAAGGCTTAACGTCAAAATAGGAGTTTAGCGATGCTCAGTAACACCGCGACGCCGAAGTACTACGGCGAGTTTCGAGCCAAGGTGCTTAGAGGTGATATTCCGGTGTGTCGGGAGATCGCTATGGAGATGAATCGGATCGACGGTCTTATCGCTGATCCGAACATCTACTATGATGACCGAGCCGTCGAGGGTTTTGTCCGATTCGCTGAGGCGGAGATGACGTTGACCGACGGTGAGGAACTGAAACTTCTAGACAGCTTCCTTCTATGGGCCGAACAAATCTTCGGTTGGTGGTATTACGAGCAGCGGTCCGTTTATGTTCCGAATGAGAACGGTCACGGTGGTCATTTCGAGAGACAGAAAGTAAAGCTCCGACTGACGAACAAACAGTATCTGATCGTTGGTCGAGGCGCTGCGAAATCTCTATACGAGACTCTTCTTCAAGCATACTTTCTGGTGATTGATACCACCACAACGCATCAGATAACGACTGCTCCTACAATGAAGCAGGCTGAAGAGGTTATGAGCGCGTTCCGAACAGCCATCGTTCGAGAACGAGGTCCTCTCTTTAAGTTTCTGACTATTGGAAGCCAGAACGCGACCTCCAACAAAGCGCTCAGGCCTAAACTCTTCCCTTCCAAGAAGGGCATCGAGAATACTCTAACGGGAAGTCTTCTCGAAGTTCGTCCGATGACAATCGACAAGCTTCAGGGACTTCGTACCAAGATGAATACGGTCGATGAGTGGTTGTCTGGCGATATCCGAGAGGATGTTGTCGGCGCCATTGAGCAGGGCGCCTCGAAGATCAAGGATTACCTCATCCTTGCCGTTTCTTCCGAAGGAACTGTTCGAAACTCTGCCGGAGACTCTATGAAGCTCGAGCTTCTTAAGATTCTCAAAGGAGAGTTCTACGATCCACATACGTCTATCTGGTATTATCGATTGGACGATATTAAGGAAGTAGCCAACCCCGAAATGTGGGTCAAGGCGCAACCTAATATCGGAATCACGGTATCCTACGAGACATATCAGCGCGACGTCGAGAGGGCGGAACACGTTCCTTCGGCTCGTAACGATATTCTGGCTAAGCGCTTCGGAATCCCGATGGAGGGTTATACGTATTTCTTCACGTACGAAGAAACGTTACCTCACCGCCGTCGAGATTTCTGGGGGCTTCCGTGTTCGATGGGCGCGGACCTTTCGCAGGGAGACGACTTCTGCGCATTCACCTTCCTGTTTCCTCTGAGTCGAGGCGAGTTCGGCGTGAAGACTCGATGTTACATCTCGAGTCTCACACTTGCTAAACTTCCAACGGCTATGAGACGGAAGTACGACGAATTTATCGAGGAGGGTTCGCTACAGGTTCTCGAATGCTCCATTCTAGACATGATGGAGGTGTACGATGATCTGGATCGTTTCATCGATGATTCTCGTTACGATGTTCGGACGTTCGGGTTCGACCCGTACAACGCGAGAGAGTTCGTAGACCGCTGGGAGAAAGAGAACGGTCCTTACGGTATCGAGAAAGTTATTCAGGGAGCCAAGACGGAGTCCGTTCCGTTAGGAGAGCTGAAGAAACTTTCCGAAGAGCGTTGTCTCTTATTCGACGAAGTTCTCATGCAGTTCACGATGGGTAATTGCATCACTCTCGAAGACACCAATGGAAACCGTAAGCTTCTCAAGAAGCGTCGTGACGCCAAGATCGACTCCGTGGCCGCGATGCTTGACGCCTTTGTGGCGTTTAAGCTTAACAAGGAGGCGTTCGAATGATTGATTACCTTTCGCACCATGGCGTCAAAGGTATGAGATGGGGTGTTCGCAAAGATAAAGCTCATCGACAAGGAGCAATGGCGGGGTATGTTAAAGTAGCCCAACGTATTCAAGATGTCGAGAAAGTGGTCGACACTAAAAGCTCTAAAGCGGTGAAGCTAAAGGCTGGGAGTACTCTATACAGAACCCATAGGGGTAAAGAAGGCAAGAAGCTTGGCGACCATTCATACTTCAGCACTAACAATGTAGATGCTGCTCAGTATCGCGGCATCATGCCTTCGATGCGTGAGGGTGTCGGCCTAAAGAAGTATAGTAAAAAATGGGTTGAGTCTACATACAAGACCACTAAAGATCTAAAAGCTCCTTCGGCGAAAGAGTCATATGAGATCTTTAACAAGGTCATGAACGAACCCGTTATGCATGTCGGTCGAAAGAAACAAGCGATTCTCGGGAAGGAATACATCAATTCGATGTATTATCCGCAGGTTGCTACGAACGATATGTATACTAAGTTCTTGGCTGCTCAATTTCTGAAGAACCATTTCAATGACACATACATCAATGAAGTCAAGAATCGCGGTTACAACGCTCTTCAAGACTTCAACGATGCTAAAGGTGTTAGTAAGTCTCCAATTGTGGCGTTGGACCCTGATGGTTCTGTTCGGGAAGTTGGTCGTAAGGCACTTTCTGCTTGGGACATTAACGAGTCCCAGAAGAATCTCAAAGCATTTCGATAACCAGAGGAGGGCTAAACGAATTGGCTGATACCTTCGGCGCCAGGTTAGCCCACGCCTGGAACGCATTCACGGGCCGGGAGAATCCCAAGGAATACTGGACCTCTGGGCCGGTAACCACCATGCGACCGTCTTCGGTAACACGGCGGCTTCTTCCGAATGACAAATCACTAATCAAGACGATCTATAACCAGATCGCAATTGATGTCTCTTCAGTAAACTTCCGCCATGTTCGAGTCGATCAAAATGGTAGATTCAAGGAAGAGATGCGATCAGACTTGAACGAGTGTCTAAGCGTCGCTCCAAATCTCGATCAGACAATTCGACCTTTCATCCAAAGTCTGGTACTTAGTCTGTTCGATGAAGGCGCAGTCGCTCTCGTTCCGGTCGACACCACGTTGAATCCTAAAGAGACCGAGTCTTTTGACATTCGTTCCCTACGGGTCGGTCGAGTGGTTGATTGGCGACCTCGCTATGTCACGGTCGAGGTATACAACGATGAAGACGGACAGAAGCATGAGATCCTCATGCCGAAGAAGTCCGTAGCGATCATTGAGAATCCGATGGCTGATGTCATGAACGGGCCTAACTCGACGATCTCGAGACTCCAGCGGAAGCTGTCGATCTTGGACTCGATTGATGAAGCCGCCGGCAAGGGTAAGTTGGACCTTATCATCCAGCTTCCCTACGTCATCAAGTCGGAGGCTCGTCAGGAGCAGGCTAAGAAGCGCCAAGCGATGATTGACGAGCAGCTGAATAATTCTCCTCACGGTATCGTCTATACCGACGGAACTGAGAAGATTACTCAGCTCAATCGTCCGGCCGAGAACAATCTCTTGGACCAGATCAAATTCCTCAACGAGGAATTGTACAATCGTCTGGGAATGCCCGCCGATGTCTTCCAAGGCAAGGCGACCGAAGAGATGATGCTCAACTATTGGAATCGCTGCGTCGAGCCAATCGTTGCTGCTATCGCCGATTCGATGAACCGAACGTTCCTTACTAAGACTGCTCGGACTCAGGGACAGCGGGTAATCTATCAGCGAGACGTGTTCCGTAACACTACGATCACGGGACTTGCGAATGTCGCCGACATTCTAATTCGTAACCAGGTTCTGACCGGTAACGAACTGCGTCCGGTGTTTGGATTCCCGCAGTCAGACGAGCCTATCGCCGACCAGCTTGGTAATCCTAACGTCAATCAGCTAGACTCATATGGAGACAACAGCTATCCAGAGTATACTGATCCGACATACTACGATGAACAGGAGGAGTAGTCAAAATGGGAGTTTCGAAGCACGACTTCGACTTTAGTGGCTACGCTACTCGAAACGACCTGCGCTGCTCTGATGGGCGAACTATCCGTTCTGACGCATTCGTCGACAACGATGGCGGAATCGTCCCGCTCGTTTGGCAGCACGGGCATGATTCGCCCGACAATGTTCTCGGACACGCTAAGCTCGAAAACCGCAAGGACGGCGTATACTGCTACGGCAAGTTCAACAAGAGCGAGTATGCCGTAACTGCGAAGGAGCTCGTGGAGCATGGCGATGTTACCAGTCTGTCGATCTTCGCTAACAAGCTGACTCAGCGAGGCGGAGACGTTCTTCACGGAAACATCGTCGAAGTGAGCCTTGTCCTTTCCGGCGCCAATCCCGGAGCTCGAATTGACAATGTATCCCTTCAACATTCGGACGGGTCCGTTGAGGAACTCGACGAAGCCATCATCCATACAGGCCTCTCTCTAAGTCATGGAGACGAGCCCGAAGAGAATAACTCCAAGGAGAATGAAGTGGCCGATTCTGAAGAGACAGTGGCCGATGTCCTCGAGACCCTCACGGACAAGCAGAAGGATGCTGTCTATTACGTGATTGGTCAGGCACTCGAGGAGGCCGCCGATAACAACAACGACAGCGACAACAACGACAGCGAGGAAGACGAGGCTATGCACTCTAACATCTTCGAGAACGAGAAGACTATGACTGGTAACGACAATGAGTATGCTCTCGCTCACTCCGCGGTTGAGGATGCTCTGAACGATGCTCGTTCTCACAACCTTAGCTCCTTCAAGGATGCATTCCTTGCCCACGCCGGAACCTATGGTATCGACAACATCGATATTCTGTTCCCCGACGCCCGGGCCGTTACGGATGAGCCCACCTTCATCAAGCGTCGGACCGATTGGGTCGCCAAGGTTCTTGACGCTGCCAAGCACTCGCCGTTCTCCCGGATCAAGTCCATTCACGCGGACATCACCGATGACAAGGCTCGTGCTCTTGGTTATGTCAAGGGCAATAAGAAGAAGGAGGAGGTGTTCAAGCTCCTCAAGCGAGTGACGATGCCTACCACCATCTACAAGAAGCAGAAGTTCGACCGTGATGACCTTATCGACATCACTGACCTGAACGTCATCGCCTGGGTCAAGAAGGAGATGCGTCTCATGCTTGATGAGGAGCTCGCTCGCGCGGCTCTGATCGGCGATGGTCGCGACATCTCCTCCCAGGACAAGATCAACGAGGAGAACATCCGTCCTATCTGGAAGGACGACGAGCTCTACTCCATTAAGGTCATCCTCGATAAGAAGGTTGTCGGCGAGGATCTGGTCGACGCGTTTGTCAAGTCCTTTGCTGACTACGAGGGTACTGGAACTCCCACCCTCTTCACGACTCAGACTGTTGTTACCGAACTTCTCCTGCTGAAGGACAAGATTGGCCGCCGCCTCTACGAGACCAAGGCCTCTCTGGCTTCGGCTCTGGGAGTTTCCGACATCGTCGAGGTTCCCGTCATGAAGGGTGCCGCTCGAGACACCAAGAAGAACGGCAAGGTCGATCTTATTGGTATCATCGTCAACGTCGCCGATTACACGATCGGCGCTGACAAGGGTGGCGAGGTCAACATGTTCGACGACTTCGACATCGACTTCAACCAGTTCAAGTACCTGCTTGAGACTCGTTGCTCTGGTGCTCTGACCCAGCCGAAGACTGCTATCGTCATCGAGCGTAAGCAGACCGACACCCCGGTCGTCCCCGAGGTCTGATAGGTCAAAATGGCACGTTTCGCAGGGAGTGTGGGGTTCGTCACATACGAAGAGACGAGCCCCGGGGTCCATGAAGAGAAGATTGACGAACGCTTCTTCATCGGCGATGTACTCCGTGGGCAGCGAAACTTGCGATCTGATGAAGATAATGTGCATGGGCGTCTTAACGTAAATAATAGCATTAGCATTATTGCGGACAACAGCGCCATTCAGGACATGTTCAACATCAGGTATGTGGTTTGGATGGGGTATCGATTCGTCGTCACCAATGTCGAGATTCGGTACCCCCGGGTGATCCTCACTGTCGGAGGTATTTATAATGGGCCTTCGAATTGACCTCCAAAAACTCTTAGAGGAAACTGCGGGCAATAAAGAGGTCTATTTTCAAGCCCCTCCCCGTTTGGCCGGATCAGTTCCCTACATAGTTTACGAACTAGAGGATCGTAATACTCGCCATGCGGATAACATTCCGTATCGCCACATTAAGCGGTACTCGGTCACTGTTATATATAGAAATCCCGATGACCCGCTTCCTGACAAGATCGCAGATCTTCCAGGGTGTACTACAGACCGAATGTTCGTCGCCAACGGTCTCTACCATCAAGTTTTCAGACTCTATTACTAGGAGATAGAATGGCAGTCATCGAGTGGGACAAGATTGGAGAGCACCGGTATGAGTCCGGTGTCGACCATGGCGTCCTGTTTGTCTGGGACAAGTCCAAGAAGTCCTATGGAAAGGGCGTCGCTTGGAACGGCCTTACCAAGGTTACCGAGAAGCCTTCCGGTGCGGAGGGTAACAAGAAGTATGCGGACAACATCGCGTACCTGAACATGGTCTCCGCAGAGGAGTTCGCCGCCACCATTGAGGCGTACACCTACCCGGACGAGTTCCTCGCCTGTGACGGTGTCTCCACGCCCAAGAAGGGCCTCCAGGTCGGACAGCAGGAGCGCGCGTCTTTCGCCATGTCTTACCGTACTAAGGTTGGTAATGACACTGATGGTCAGGATGCCGACTACAAGATCCACCTGGTCTACGGTCTTCTCGCCGCCCCCTCCGAGAAGGGCTATGAGTCCATCAACGACTCTCCCGAGCCCATCGCATTCTCGTGGGAGGCCAAGTCGACCCCGGTTCCTCTTGCTGGGTTCAACCCGGTCTCGTCCATCACGCTGCTCGCGTCGGAGTTCCAGTCCGCGGATCTCAAGAAGATCACCGACAAGATCTACGGAACCGCTTCCGAGGACTCGAAGCTCCTCCTCCCCGACGAGGTCTTCGCGACCCTTGGTATCACCGGCCAGGTCGGTCCGTGATCTAGATTAGGATAGTCCCGTGCTTACGTTAACAATTGATTCGATCGAATTCTACAACGAAGAGACTGAAACTTTTGAGTATCGTGGGGGCGGGACTATCCACCTCGAGCATAGCTTGTTGTCTATGTCAAAATGGGAGTCTGAGTGGAAACGAGCGTTTCTACACTACCCTCCCGAAACCATGGACGAAGTGATCTACTACATCCGGTGCATGTCTCTTGACGGAGAAATTTCCGACGACCTGATTTTAGGTTTGACACCTAAACATATAGAACAGGTATTCTCCTACATGACGGACACAAGAACCGCTTCGACGATTAAAACTCGTCCTGGTAAAGAAAAAGAGAGCCCTGAATTAACCACCACAGAGTTAATCTACTATTGGCTTGTTGCTCTCGATATCCCATTCTCGTGTGAGACTTGGAACATAAATCGTTTGTTGATGCTTATCCGGATCAATAACATCAAGAACGAGCAAGCCAATCCTAACGCGCCGAAGCGCCCCATAGACGAAATTTCTAGAGACTATCGTGCTGAGAACGAACGTCGCCGAGCGATGTATGGAACGAAAGGATAGAGTATGAGTTCCGCAGAAGAGTACCCTGAGGAGGCTTTCGCGCCTCAGGTCCATATCGGTACCGATCCCATGGAGGATTCCGGTATTCATGTCTCTCAGACTACGGAGGTAATGCGGTGAGTGTTGCGCAGCAGGTTCTAGCTCGAGCAGCCGCAAGGATCGGCTATTACGCTCCCGACGACCCTGAGCCCGGCTCTGAGGCCGGTCGCTACTGGGCCAACAAGACTGGACAGCAGTGGCTTGCCGGACCTTCTGACAGCGTCTGGTGGTGTATGCTGTTTGTCTCTATGTGTCTGGACGAGTGCGGCCAGATCGATGCGATTGGTGGATTCTCCTTCAACACAGACTACACCGTCAACAAGGTCCGCCAGCATCCTGACGCTTACTTCGTGTCGGTTTACGACGCTCAGCCGGGAGATATCCTCATCTTCAACTGGGACGGTGGTGGTACTGACCACGTCGGCTTCGTTGAGAAGAACCTTGGCGGTGGCACTCTCCAGACCATTGAGGGTAATACCTCTTCCGGTAGCTACGGTTCCCAGTCCGCCGGTAACGGCGTTTGGCGCCGAGTTCGGAGCGAGTCGATCGCATACGTGATCCGCCCGGCGTACTCTGATTCTGGAGCCTCTACGGGGGCTACGCAGTCTGGTCCCGCCGACATCCGGGCCCTTCAGCGGGCTGTCCGCGCCACTCCTGACAACGTGGCTGGCCCCAACACCCGAGCTCGCTGCTATGCTCTCGCTGCTGCGTCCAACTGGGGAGGCAACTCCTTCCCTTATGGCGTGCAGTTTACGCAGTCTGTCGTGGGTACTGACCAGGACGGAATCTGGGGTGACGCCTCGGAGGAGGCTCATGACGCCACTGTCGAGAACGTTCAGGCTGCCGTAGGCGCTGAGGTCGACGGCATCTATGGACCCGACACCAACGCTCGAGTCAACTCGATGCTCGATCGGGCCGAGCAGCCGTAAACGTCAAAATGGTAGTCAGGAGGCAACCGGATGGATTTTACGTTCAGCTCTACTGGAGACTACTCTCAAACTGAGTCCTGGTTGAAAGGGCTCCGCGACGGTAAGTACCTGAAAGTCCTTGACGCCGCCGGGAGTAAGGGCGTGAACGCGCTGTCTAAAGCCACTCCGGTTGCCTCCGGCAGAACTGCCGGCTCTTGGTCGTATGAAGTCAAACGCAAAGGTAAGAGCGCCGAGATTGTTTGGAAGAACGACCATATCGAGAACGGGTTCAACGTGGCTGTTGGTCTTCAGTATGGCCACGGGACCCGTAACGGCGGTTATGTTCGGGGTGTCGACTACATCAACCCGGCTTTGCGCCCTATTTTCGAACAAATACTACGTGATGTAGAGGGGGCTTTGAAGAGTGGCTAGTATTGACGAGCGAATTGTATCTCTGAAATTCAACGCTGACCAGTTTTCCAACAACGTCAACAAGTCCCTAGGCCTTCTAGACAGGCTCAAGCAGAAGCTGAACCTCAAGGGTGCCGGGCAGGGTATGGCGGAGGTATCGGGTGCCATCAACAAGGTCAACTTCAACCCGATTCTTAGTGGACTCGAAAGCGCTCGAAACGGCTTCTCGACTTTGGCTATTGCCGCCGGTACTGCGCTCGGTAACATCGCGACAACTATCGCATCCAAGGTGGGAAGCGCGCTTAACTCTCTTTCATTCAAACCGATGAAGGATGGTTTTGCGGAGTACGAGCAGGGTCTAAACTCTGTCCAGACCATTCTGAACAACACCAAGTCCAAGGGCGAGTCTATTCAGACCGTTAACGCGGCTCTGAAGGAGCTCAACACCTACGCCGACCAGACGATTTATTCGTTCTCGGACATGACGAAGAACGCTTCGTTGTTCACGGCTGCTGGCGTCGGACTTAAAGAATCCACCTCGGCAATTAAGGGACTTTCACAGTTCGCGGCCGTCGCCGGTGTTAACTCGCAAGAGGCTTCTCGAGCGATGTTCCAGATGTCGCAGGCCATTTCTTCAGGAACGGTCAAGCTTCAGGACTGGATGTCTGTTGAGAACGCCGGAATGGGCGGCGAGCAGTTCCAGAATGCTCTTAAGAGAACCGCCAGGGCACATGGAGTTCACGTTGACGAACTCATCGCCCAGGAGGGCTCTTTCCGAGCGTCCCTCTCTAAGGGATGGCTCGATTCCTCGATCATGCTCGAGACTTTGTCTCAGATGGCGGGAGAGTACAACGAAGAGCAACTCCGAACGATGGGTTATACCGACGAGGAAATCGCCCAGATTCAGGAGCTTGCTCAGACGGGTCTGGACGCCGCTACCAAGATCAAGACCTTCTCTCAGTTGGTTGATGTGGTCAAGGAGGAGATGGGGTCTGGATGGGCTGAGACCTGGCAGATTCTACTCGGCGACTTCGAGGAAGCTTCCCAGCTGTGGACCACCGTCGGGAACGCTATTACTGGAACTCTTTCGGGTATGTCTAAAGCTCGAAACCAGATGCTTCAGGGGTGGAAGGACCTCGGCGGTCGTACCGAAGTTATTAATGCTCTGATAAACACCGTCAAGGGAATTGTTCCACTCTTCTCGGCCATTGGTAAAGCCTGGCAACAGGTATTCCCGCCGATGACCGCGCAGACCCTTCTGAAGATGACTCATGGCTTCTCGACATTTATCCAGAAGCTCGTTCCCAGTCAAGGAACCATCGACAAGATCGCTCGCGCATTCAAGGGAGTATTCTCGATTCTCCATATCGGCGTGACGATCGTAAAGTCTGTTGGGGTGGTCTTCGGGAAGATATTCTCGGCTTTCGGATCTGGTGCCGGAGGGGTACTGTCATTCTCGGCAAAGCTTGGGGATCTTGCGGTACGCCTCGATCAGTTCCTTACCGGTTCAGGACGTCTCCAGCGGTTTATCGAGGGATTCGGTGACATCGTCTCGGGTGTTATCAGATCCATTATCTCGTTCGTCAGCGGTGTAGTTAAGGCTATCGGAGACTGGGCTAAGTCGATTCATCTTGTTGAGGGACTTAAGGCCGCTTGGGAAGGCTTCAAGGACTCCATGTCCGGAGTCAAGGATGCCATTTCCAAGGTCCTCGGCGTATTCACTCGATATGATCAGGCGCTGACCGTAGCACAGAAGTCAGGCGAAGGCGCTAAGTTCGTTCTCGAGAAACTTAAGGCTGCGTTTGAGGGACTTCTTAAGGCTGTCCGAAAAGTCGCCCCTTATATCAAGTCCGCTTTCGATAAGGTCTTCGAGGTTATCGGTAAGATTGCCAGCGGGATGTCTTTGGATGATATCTTGAAGAGTCTTCTGACCGTTGGCGGTCTCGGAGCGCTTAAGAAGTTCTCCGACGTGATGGGCGGCGTTAAAGGTATCATCGATAAGATCAAGCAAGGCGGAGATGATTCCCCTGGTTTGATTACGCGCATTAAGGATGCTTTCTCACAGCTGACAGACTCCCTTAAGGAGATGCAGACTAGCCTCAAGGTCGCGCAGCTCATGACGATCGCTGTCGCTATCGGTATCTTGACTGCTTGTGTTTACACCATTTCTCGGATTCCGGCGTCTTCGCTTCTGAAGGCCACCGGTGCTATTTCCGTGATGATGGCGCAGCTTGGCGCATCGCTTGCCATGTTCACAAGTATCGTTGATACCAAGAGTACCACCGATATTATCAAGGCTACAGCAGCTTTGGTGCTTATCGCTTTCGCCATTCGGGTTCTCTCGAGCGCGGTGGAAAAGCTAAGCAAGATCGAGTGGAAGGGCCTTCTTAAGGGTCTTGGCGCTACGATCGCGCTTCTTGCGGGCATCACGCTCGCTATGAAGTTCATGGACTCGGATAACGGATCCTCTATCAAAGCCGCGGCGGCTATGATCCTTATTGCATTTGCGATTCGGATGTTGGTCGGAGCAGTTGAACGCTTGGGGGATATCGATTGGAAGAAGCTTCTTAAAGGTCTCGGCGCAGTCCTCGTTCTTCTAGCAGCAATCGTAGTTGCTATGAAGTTCGCGGGCGACGGTTCGACACTTCGAGGAGCTTTGGCTATTGTCGCCATTGCCTTCGCCATCGACATGCTCGTCAAGCCAATCAAGAAGCTCGGCGAGACTCGCTGGAAGGAACTAGCTAAGGGTCTTGGTTCGGTCGTGGTCATTCTCGCAGCGGTTGCGGCCTTCTCTCATTTCTCGGGAGGAGCTAGCAGCCTTCTCAGCGCTGCTGGGTTGTTCATCATCGCGATGGCTATCGAGAGAATTTCTGATGTCGTTATAGACCTCGGAAAGCAGAACTGGAAGACTCTCGCTAAGGGTCTTATCTCTATGGGTGTTGCTCTGGCAGCTGTTGGAGCATTCATGGCGCTAGTTCCGCCCACTGGGCTTCTTGCCGCTGCTGGCCTTGTCGTGGCCGCATATGGCCTGAAGGTTATCGGCGGAGTCATGGAGAAGTGGGGGAAGATGTCATGGAGCGAGATTGGTAAATCCATGGTGATGCTCGGCGGGACTCTGTTGATTCTCGCTGCGGGCGTTACGGCCATGACATTTGCTCTTCCGGGAGCGATCGCCCTTGGCGTGGTTGCTGCGGCTCTTATGGGACTTTATCCAGTGCTCATGGGCTTCAGTAAGCTGTCTTGGGGTGAGATCGCCAAGGGACTTGCGATGCTCGCGGGTACACTAGCAGTCTTCGTAATTGCCGGATACGCAGTGACGCCAGTGGTTCTTCCTCTCATGGGTCTTGCCGCTGCTATTACAATGATCGGCTTGGCCGTGGCTTTGGCGGGAACTGGTGTGTTTCTGTTTGCCGCTGGGTTGGGTACGTTGGTCGCTGTCGGGACCGTCGGACTCGACGCGCTTAAGGCGACGCTGGATGCTCTGGCGGAATCGATTCCTAAGTTCGGAACAACCCTAGCTGAGGCATTTGTCAATTTCACGACAACCCTCGCGAACAACGTTGAGACAATCAAGGCGAACTTTGTAACGATCATCGGCTCGATGATTGACGCAGGTATTGAGCTCCTGCCTAAGTTCACCGAGCTCGCCATCACAATTATCAATTGTCTTTGTGAAGCGGCTAAGACGTGTATCCCGAACATCATTGATACGGGTTGGACCATTATTCTGGCCTTCCTTCGTGCTATGCGGGACCACGTCGGTGAAGCCACCAACATCGCGATTGATATTGTGCTCAACTTCATTTCTGCGGTACGCGCAAGGCTTCCGGAGATTGTTGACGCTGGTTGGAAGCTGGTTATCGACTTCATCAACGCCATGACACAGGCGCTGCATGATAACGGACCAGCACTCCGAAAGGCCATCCGAGAGCTGATCAAGGAATTCATCAACCAGGGGAAGCTCGCGCTTCAGGAACAGGTATCCGAAGTCAAGGAGAAGGCTAAGGGTATCGGTCAAGCGATCATTGACGGAACTAAGAATGCCATTAACAATGGTATTCAGTCCGTTAAGGATACTGCGTCCAGCATGGCTCAGGGTGCTCTCGCGGCCGCTAAATGGGCCCTCGGGATTAAATCTCCTTCTCGAGAGTTCAAGAAGGTCGGTAAGCATGTGGTCGAGGGCTTCATCGTAGGTGTGAACAACAATACGCATCATGCTGAGAAGTCCACACGTACGCTGGCGATCAAGTCGATCAAGTCGTTCCAGAAGGCCGTCGAAGAGCAGAAGCTCAACGAGATGGTTCTTGCTCGACCGCAGATCAAGCCTGTTCTAAACATGAAGGGTGTCCGTACCGCTCTTGCGAATACGTCCGGAATGTTTAAGGCAGGAGTCAGCCTTGAGGGGTGGCGCTCGTTTGAGGAACGTCACCGGGATCTCGCTGGATGGGGGATTCGCGACGGCGGCGGACGTCTCGTTACGACCTACATGCTTAACGAGATCATGCGCAAACAACTTGCTCTGGAAGAGGAGCAAAAGCGGGTGCAGAAGCCCACTCAAATTCAGTTCATTCAGAACAACACATCTCCGAAGGCGCTATCTCCGACAGAGATCTATCGCCAGACGAAGAATCAGCTGTCAATGGCTAAGGGGGTTCTTGAACGGTGATTAGGTCCATCGCTGCGATTTCCTATGCGGACGAGCGATTGGAGCTTACACTGAACGATCCTTATGAAGATGGTATAGCGGTGCTCAATGTCGACGGAATCGGGCCCGCTAAAGCCACCATTCATACATCATCGATCGCTTCCAATGACGGCGATGCTTTCAACGGCGCTAGGGTGGGCGGGCGAAACATTTCGCTCACCCTGGGTCTCCTGACCCAACCCGATGTGGAGCGCGCTCGTCATAAGCTCTATCGCATTTTTCAGCCGAGTCGCGAAGTCTGCCTCGAGTTCCATACGGATTATCGGCATCTTCACATTAAAGGTTGGGTCGAATCCATAGATCCGGTTATATTTACGGAGAAGGAAGAGGTCGCCATTTCGATCATCTGTCCTGATCCTTTCTTTCACGGTCTCGGCGCTAGTCGCTATGAGGTATTTCCGTTCCAGCTCGACGAGCCGAATATGGAGTTCGAGTTTCAAGACCCGACCCCGACTAGCCCGACGATCGAGATTTCTAAACGAAAGTCAGAGTCTGAGACTCTTATCGAGTATTCTGGCGACGCAGAAACCGGCGTAACCATCACGGTCGCCGCAACTGGTACCGTTAAGAACTTCTCTATTTGGAATCGATTTACTGCTGAAAAGTTTTATGTCGACACCAAATACTTTGATCGTATTGGTCAAAAGACACAGCTCGATAAAGGCGACGTTGTAACGATCACCTCGCAGCAGGGAAACAAACACGTTACGCTTCGCAGGGCCGGAACATGGAAAGAGATTAATATTATCCAGTGCATTCCGCTGAATAATGATTGGCTCACCATCCGCCCTGGACGAAACGTCATGTATTTCCAAGCCGAAGAGGGTCGAGAAAACATGCTGGTCTCGCTCGAGGTCGAAGTTCGATATTCTGGAGTATAATATGCACGTATTTCTCGTGGATTATGACATGAATACCAAACGTGTCATCGATAAGATTAGCTCCGCGATTTGGACGGTTCGATACAATAAGTGTGGGGACTTCGAGCTGAAGATTCCAGCCGATGAGGCTATGAAGGGTCCTATCGAGCATCACGATGGAATCTATTTCCCTCAGTCCGGTGACTACATGCTCGTCGAATCGATCGAGATGACCACGGACGAAGATCAGGGCGATTATGTGACGCTTAAAGGGCGGACATATGACTCGCTTCTTGACCGTCGGATCATTCCAACGACGATGATCGTCAACTACAGCTTCATGAACGTCGTCTTTGGTATTCTGAATCAGAACGTCTTAAATCCTCAGAATACCGCTCGAAAGATGAACGAGCTGACTTGGATCTGGCCTGAAAACATGCCAGCCGATCAAGGCGGGAATATCAGTGCACAGTATACCGGCGATAACTGCCTCGAGCTTATCCAAAAGCTGTGCCAGGAACGACATGTCGGGTATCGGATGCCGTATCGTCCAACCTTTCCACGTATGGAGCGATACCAATTCCAGCTTTATTGGGGCGTGGAGAGACATTTCAACCAACAAAAGAATCCGTATGTAATCTTCTCACCCGACTACGATAATCTTAGGAAGACTAAGTATCTGACGTCGGCAGAGAAAGAGAAGACTATCGCATACGTCGCTGGTGAGGGCGAGGGTAAAGACCGAAAAGGTCGTTGGGCGGACCGAAAGGGAACTCCTGCGATCTTCCAGGCTAGGACTAACTCTGGGTGGCGTCGAAAAGAGATATTCATCGATGCCCGAGATATTCAGAGTAAGAACGCGGGGGACAATATAATCTCAACCCAAGAGTATCTCTCCATGCTCGAGCAGCGTGGACGCGAGAAGTTGGTCGATCACACCGTAACGAGTGTCTACGATGGCGAGCTAGTCCCCACTTCTCAGTGGAAGTTTGGCGAGGACTTCAAAATGGGAGATGTCGTCCAAATCCAGAACCGACTTGGCATCATGAGTGTCGGTCGAGTGACTGAGTATATTCGTTCATACACCCCCGATGAGGGCTGGAATGAATACCCCACATTCGAAACCTACTACAATCAAGAGGGGTAACTATGGCGGTTACTTATGGATTTTATAGTTCCACGAATGGGGACCGAAAATACTCCGCGGATCAGTTTGGATCGCTTTTTCGGGGGATCATTACCGATGGTATCTTCCTCAACGTCGGTCAAGCCCTCGAGGTTTCCGCGGGACGAAACAACGTCACCACGGGATCGTTCGTAACCATTAAGCCGGGGCGAGCCTGGTTTATGGATACGTGGATCGACAACAGCGAGGATTTCCGACTGAATCTCGATGGTCCAGATACGCTTTATGATCGTATCGACGCCATCGTTATCGAGGTCGACAAGAACCCCACAGTCCGACGATCCGAGTTCAAGACGATCAAGGGAACTCCGTCTAAGAGTCCACAGCGACCCGCTCTGTATAACTCGAACGTTAAGGGGCAGTTCCCGCTCGCATATGTTCGAGTGACCCGAGGGGTTCCTAACATCTATGCCTGGTCGATCGTTAATAACCGAGGGACGTCGTCCTGCCCGTTCATCACGGGGCCGCTCCAGACTTTGCAGATCGACACGTTGGTCGACGAGTGGCGTTCTTCCTGGGAGCACTGGTTCACAGATGCTCAGAAGGTGACGGACGACGCTAAGAGAGACCTGTTCGCGAGCTTCAAGCAGAAGTACGACGAGTGGGTCCTCTATATGGAAGACAAGCTGTCTGGCAACCAGGCGGCAAAGCTTCAGATGCAGATCGACCGGATGCGAGAGCTTCTCGGCGAGGGCTCGGATGACGAGCGCCTTATTTACGATACCATCGAAGACAATAACGGTCTAACGCTGTTTGATTCTATGGGCTCTCCAGTTATCGGTCGACGAGTCTACAAGTTGCAGTAAGGGGTAATCGATGCCTGATATTAAGCCTACTCGGTGGAATGGCAAGTATCCCGACCGAGTCAACACGTCCCCTGCGGACGCTCTTGTGGTTGATACCGATACAGGTACAAACACTCTGTACATGGAGGACCTTAAGCGCTACGTCATTAGTGACGTCGGTGGTGGTATAGAGGGTAAGCAGGGACCGCCCGGACCTAAGGGCGAGCCTGGTCAGAATGGAGCTCCAGGCGAACGTGGCCCAAAGGGTGATCCAGGCGAACGTGGCCCGAAGGGTGATCCAGGCGAACGTGGTCCCGCTGGGCCTCAGGGACCCCCTGGGCCTCCTGGTGCCGGAGGAGCTGGCGGAGGAGGTACTCCTGGAGCTAAGGGTCCGACCGGCGATAAGGGACCGACAGGACCGACTGGCGATAAGGGGCCTCCTGGAGAAAAGGGTCCTCGAGGCGACGCCGGTCCCGACGGACTCCCCGGCCCCACAGGCGCTCCAGGTCCTCAGGGAGCCACGGGCGAAGCTGGTCCTGTCGGTCCTCAGGGACCTGCTGGTCCTCCCGGCCCTCAGGGTCCCGCGGGGGAAAAGGGTCCTACCGGGGCTCCGGGTAAGGGTTTGGGTATTATTCTGAACCAGGTGTCTAAGCTCGAACTGCTGGCTATGGTTGTCAACCCATTCATGGCGACCAACCCATACCCCAACGGGGGTATTACCTGGGGTCGGAACTCTGATGCTCAACACCCCACCGGGGCAATTCCGGAAGCTGATATCTCTTGGGTTCGAGCAGGCTGCAACTACGAGTATAAGCCAGCCGGGGTCGATTCGCTTTGGAAACCTCCGGTAATCGGAGACTGGTACACGGATAAGAATAATCGCAAGTGGTATATTGTTGACTTCAATTACTACAAGCAGCCCGGTCGTGTGACGAGAAATCATATGGTTCTTTGCTGCACGACTGGAACCACCCGCGGTGCGATGTATTCTTCACCAACCAACTCTAACGGATACTGGGGTAGTAATTTCGCCATCACTGGCGCATCAGAAATTCAGAGTACCTGTATCGATCACTGGTGGGCTAATGGCGCGGCGATCGTTGGGATCTATAAGCATAATTCAGCTTCTGTGAATAACGGTATTATAGCGTCGGCGCCCGAGAAGATGGTCAGCGTGTTTCTACCGAACGAGGTTGAGGTCTTTGGGAATCGCTCGGTTTCCATGCGCTCGCTAGTTGGATCAGACTCTAATCCGCAGAACGGAAATATTCAATACCGTCTGTTCAAGATCGATCCGGATCGTATTTACGATACGAATGGCGACACCTCCGCAGAGCTTGCCCCTCGCGATCGCTTCAAGCTTCTGAGTGATCCCACACTCGCGAATAGCTGGTTGGCGGTCGATTGTCAGAAGCGAATTTCTAATCTTATCAATGCAAATGGCACCTCATGGTACATGGCGTGCGTCTGCGTTGGTTGAGGAAGGTCTATTATGAAGATTAAGGATTTCGCAAGGGTTAAGACTGTCAAGTCCAATGATGTCTTCATCACCGACGGCGATCGAGGCACCAAGACGATCCTTGCTGACGATCTCGTATTCGCTCTCCTGACCGGAAGCCCCGAGATGCATAAAAACATCATTCGAGGCCGAAATCTCGGTGTGCGGATCTCACCCGATCAGCACAAGGCGATCACATCGGGGACGTTTGAAGGTCTCTGGCTGGGCGATTATTGGTTCAACAACAACATGGCTTGGCGTATTGTTGATTTCAACTATTGGAATGTCAACAACGCCTTGCCTACTCCACATATCGTTGTTATGCCCGATCGTCCTCTGTATCGACAGCAGATGTACGATACGACCGCCTCGTCGACCAACTCGTTCTGGGGATCTAAGGTCTGGCAGAACATTAACGGCTGCGATGACTATGTGATTCGCGTGTTCGATAGTAATACGATTCGGCTGCACGTGGATTCGTATCAGTCTCAGATGAATGAGGGCGGCGGATTCGTTTCCCCGACTATCAAGTCGAAGTCGATCGACCCCCGAGTTAAGTACATCATTCCTAATGAGATCATGATTTACGGGACTCGAGTCTCTGCGACTTCGGGGATCGGTTCTGACGGACTGCATGAGGTCTCTAGTCGGCAGCTTCAGCTATTCTCTATGGGTTGGAATCCGGGAGATTCTGATTTCTGGCTTCGGGATCAGACCTATATTAACACATACAGCGTTTATGGGGCCGAAGCTAGCAACATCGGAGGAGCCTCGAATGTTCGGTTCTCGGGGGATGGTGTCCAGAACGAGACTCACGGCGTTCGTCCGGTATTCGCAATCGGCTGATCCCAAAGCCTGAGCGGTAGGATCATATCCCTTGGTGGTCCCATACACGTAGGAGGTATCCGTGCCGCATGCACTGGAGCTCGTTATTACGATTTCGGCTTCAGTTCTAGCGAGTAGTGGTTTCTGGGCGTTTATTCAGGCTCGTTCAGCCCGACATGACGCCCAGACCCAACTCATGCTGGGGCTCGCTCACGATCGTATAGTTCATCTGTGTATGACCTATCTGGATCGTGGTTATATTCTGAAAGATGAATATGACGATCTCGTCAAATACCTCATCAAGCCATATTCGGCATTCGGCGGAAACGGCCTCGCCGAAAAGCTGTTTGAAGAGGTGAAGGAGTTGCCGATAAAGCGCTCCACCCCTATGGAGATCACTAGAGATTTCCGAAGAAAGTCTAAGGCCGCAGCATTTAGGAGAGAGAATGACTCTGAGTAACCAGTGGTATGACCGACTGAAGTTTGTGACTCTCATCGTTCTGCCCGCTATCGCAACTCTATATCTGACAGTGGCTCAGATCTGGGGCCTCCCCGCCTCGACTGAGGTCGCTGCTACGATCACTGCGATTGACACCTTCCTGGGTGCTCTGCTCGGTCTGTCGAGCAAGAACTACGAGCCGCCTAAGGACGGGGTGCTCCATGTGACGCCCGAGAACGAGACGTATGCAAAGATCGAGACGCCCACCGAGGATGTTCTCCGTCGCGGCACTATGACTCTGGACGTTCGTCGAATGGACACCGAGACGCGATAAAAACTTGGCGTTTAATGAGCCCCACTCACGAAAGGACCCGCCATGTTTGACAAAACCCCTTCGCTTTCCGAAGTCGCCGAAGAGGAAGCTCTTAAGTATATGCTTGAGGAGCATCTTCCTGGCTCACCCGAGTACAAGGCTGTTCTAGACGACATCAAGACTCTACACTCTCTCAACCAAAAGAAGAGATGGGTACCGAGTCCGGATGCCGTCTTGTCGGCTTGTGCTTCGGTGAGCGGGATTCTGCTTATCTTGAATTACGAGCAGCTTCATCCCGTCGTTTCGAAGGCTGTAGGGTTCGTGTCGAAGATTCGCATCTGACCATGACCCGCTCAAAGCCCTGTACGTTATATTCACACCATAGCGTATAGGGCTTTGACGCGGGCCATAGGGTTTTCAAAAACCCAAAAATTCCCGGGGTGGATTTTCAGATCGCGAAATTAACATGATGTATAATGACCACCTATCTGAAAGGACACCACCATGAACCCGAAGATTGTCGCTGCTGCTTTTGGCCTTGCCGTCAGCATCGGCGGTAAGCTCTACGTTAACCGCGTCATGGATCGCACGACGAAAAAGATTATTGCGAATCGTGAATCCAAGACCGAGCGCGTAGTCCTTGCCGACGTGCCCGAGGCTCCCGAGAGCCCCAAGACGTCCAAGTTCTGCCAGTGCAAACCGACACACAAGTGATCGATCTCTATCTGCCCTAACCCGGCGGATAGAGTTTTTGAAAGGAGACACCATGTATGAAAAGATCGCCAACGCTCTCGGGCTCTCGTTAATCGTGGGAATCTACGGTTTGTTCTTCTATGGCATTCTTTACCATAGCATCCTCAGCACGTTCGGTAAGGTTGTAGTCATATGGTTCTGGTCAACACTGACTCTCTTCGCTATATTCCACACAGCCCACCTCAAGAAGAAAGGATTCATCAATTGAAGCCTCTAATCGCAGTTTTCGACCTCTATGTTCTTATTATGGGTTTTCTGTCAATTTTGTTCACAGCGCCCATTATGTGGAACGCTGCTCCTAATGCTTACTTCGGGGTTTTGTTAGTACTCGCTGTCTGGTTTACCATTATCACTATCGTTGTTGCGGTCATCGTCGAACTCCACAAAGACTCGAATCCGCAGAAAAAACACGACTCATAATGACCACCATTTCCGAAAGGAGCCCATATAGAAAGCACCACGAGGATGTGAGAAAAACCCTATGCTCTAACTGTTCCACATAGAGCATAGGGTCTCATTTTACGACACCACCAAAGGAGAACCATGAATGTCAACACCATCCAGAAAACCGTACGTCCAGCTCTCGCTGTTCTCAATCGAAATGCCCCACACATACTCACCGGATTCGCAGTGGCTGGCGTGGTCGGAACTTCGGTCGCTGCCTATCGTGCGGCCGTGCCCGTCAGCAATATCCTACATGATCTCCCAGAGGAATCGACCCTTCGGGACAAGGTACGCGCTGCCTGGAAGCTTTACATTCCAGCGGCTGTGTTGGGCGCTGCGACCATTTCGTGCATCGTTGCGGCGAACGTTGTATCGGCGCGTCGTCGAGCCGCTCTTGCAGCTGCATACTCATTGGCTGCGGAGGCTGTGACGCATTACCGAGAGGATATTCGAAACCTTACGGACGAGGCAACCCTCGAGGAGAGCGATCAGCTTCTAGCTCGAAAGCAGCGCGAGGGACAAGTCTATCAAGGACCTGCTAAGGAGACCTTCGTTGTCGGAGACGGGAAGTTCCTGTGTTACGACACATATTCTGGAAGGTACTTCGACAGCACTCTTGAAGACATCAAGAAGGCTGTCAACGATATCAACTTCGACCTCATCCAAGGAAACCCAGTAAGTCTTAACGACTTCTACAGCCTTGTTCAGCTCGAGCAGAACGCTATGGGCGACCAGCTTGGGTGGACTATCCACTCTAAGTGTGAAGTCGACTATATGGGTCTGCTCACGCCGGACGGACGACCCGCCGTAGGTATCCGTTTCAAGGAGGAGCCTACCGCCGACTGGTGGAAAGTCGGGTAACCCGCGAGGAAAACATTCGCCATAATGACCACCTACCACAGAAAGGACACTCCCATGTCTGACACAACTCAGCCCGAGGTCGTTGTCGAGCCTGCCACCGTAAAGGCCATCGACGAGGACTCCCCGAAGCCCAATTTCGCATCCCGAGCGCTGAGCGCTGTTACAACATTCACAGCAAACCATCCCCTTCTCGTTTGGGGCGGGGTTGCTCTTGCTGCTGGTGCTGTAGCGGTTGCTCTTGCGCCCAAGGAGAAGATTCTTGAGGCCATCGAGGACGACTCCGTCGAGATCACCACTACGGAGGACGCCGACGGTAACCTCGTCACCACGATTGTTGAAGCCAAGCCGGAGACCTCTTCAGAGGAAGAGTGAACCACACCCATCTGCCCTAACACGGTGGATGGGTCTTTCATTTTTACACACAACAGAAAGGTAGACACCATGCTCAAGCGAGAGATCGTAGCCGAGGACTTCGATGGTAACAAGTACGTGGAGATTGCATATTTCCACTACTCGAAGAGCGAGATTCTCGAGCAGGAGATTTCCGTTAAGGGAGGTCTTCGAAACCACCTCATCAACCTGATGCGAGAGGGTGACAACTTCAAGATCTATTCGTTCTTCAAGAGCTTCCTTCTCGGGGCTTACGGTAAGAAGTCCGAGGACGGTCGTCGGTTCGTCAAGAACGCCGAGCAGACCGAGGCCTTCGCCCAGTCCAAGGCATTTGAGGACCTTCTCTTCGACCTTCTTGAGAACCAGTCCTCTATGGAGACATTCTTTAACGAGATCATGCCGTCGGGAATCTCCGCCGAGCTCAACGAGTCTCAGAAGAAGATGCTTGATAGCGGGCTCCTGACGGAGGATGTTCGAAAGGAGCTCATGGGCGAGTGATCATATTTGCTGACGGGGCTCGTTGAGATCGGCGGGCCCCGCGGTAAATACATACTCCATAATGACCACCCCATACTCATATTTGAAAGGACACCACCATGGACAACAACATTGACATGACGCCCGAGACAGCTATCAAAGGTCTCGTCGGTCTCCCGATCTGGTGGGCCGTCGATTCAGTCGTCAGTAAGACTCTCGTCGCTATCGCTCCCGCACCTGTAAAACTCCCTGCGAAGATTGCATTTGCGGTCGGTCGCTACGCGATTTCTTTTGTCGTCTCTGAGACGGTTACCGACCGGTTCGTGAACACCAACTACCGCATGATTCGCGACATCGTGACAAACGTCAAGGCCGCCGTTCATGACGAGTCTGAAGAAGACGAGTCCAAGTGACCATTTCCTATTCACCCTAACACGGTGGATAGGTCTTTCATTTTAAGGAGACCACACATGAGCGATATTCCCACTCGCGATAGCTTCCCGTCCAACCAGGAGCCAAAGAAGGATGAAACCACTGAGCCCGGGAAGCAGAAACTACAACCCGTCACCAATTCTGCTGTTCAGCGGAAGCCTTCCATCATCCGTCGTGTCAAAAGCGCATTTATCGCAGATGACGCCCGATCAATTGGCAGCTTCCTGCTCGAGGATGTTGTCATCCCAACCGCAAAATCCCTCATTTCAGATGTGGTTACAAACGCGATCGAGCGAGCACTTTATGGAGAGTCTCGAGGGCGTCCCATGTCGAGTTCTCGGATCTCTACGCGCGGCTACACACCCTACAATCGAGTCTATAGCTCAGGCTCCCGAGTCACGCCTCCGGACGATGGTCCTGGTGACCGCCGAGAACTGTCGCGAGAGGCTCGACGAAGCCACGACTTTGGCGAAATTGTGTTTGCCAGCCGTGTTGAGGCCTATGAGGTCCTGGATAGGCTCAATGATCAGATTAAGAACTTTGACATCGCAACCGTCGGTGATCTACTTGACCTCGCTGGGATCACCTCAACTCATGTGGACGAAAACTGGGGGTGGCGCACGCTCGCTACGGCTCAGGTCCGCCGTGTTCGTGACGGATACATCCTCGACCTTGAAAGGCCTGTGAAGATCTGATGACTATCTTCGAGATGAAGCAGAAGCTTCGTGAACTGTACGGACAGCATTGGCAGAAGCGCGTCGACAAGATGAATGACGCTCAAGTCGTCGCCATTTTCAAGAAGTTTGTCGCTAGCGGCAAGATCAAGAACTAAGGAGAACCATGAATACTTCAACTGTGACCCGTGTATTCTCGCAGGTCGGAATGAAACTCAGTAAGCACTCACCGCATATCCTCATCGCCTCGGGCATTATCGCAATGGGTGCGGGTGTCGTTTCGGCGGCTCTTGAGACCTCGGCGGCGTCTGAGAACGAGGAGCTCGCAGCACACCTCGGTGCCTGGTCCACTATCACCAGCGAGACGGTCGAGGACAAGCGAGTCTATATTTCAGCGAAGGGTATTCTCGGCGCTAAGATTGCTAAGAACTTCCTCTTCGCATATCGCAAGACTCTTCTGTTCACGACGTGTGGAGCGGCTCTTATTGTCTCTGGACACGCCATTCAGACTCGTCGCTACCTCGGTCTTGTTGCGGCATATTCTGCTGTAGACCGCGCTCTCAAGAACTACAAGGCTGGCGTTGCCGAGGTCTTCGGATCTGAGGGCGTCCGCAAGATGCAGAACTGGGTCAACGAGCGCTCTCAGGACGAGTTTGTTCCTGAGGAGGCGGGTGATGACAAACCCATCGTCAAGGATCTCGAGGATCTCAAGGCGATGGGTATTCGACCGCATCGGATCGATATCGAAGGCCTGTCTCCCTATGCTCGGGTTTACGGCCCCGGCTGCGAGGATTGGGAGGGCAATCGCGATCACGATGAGATCATGCTCTCAACTACCCAGGCATATTTCAACGATCGCCTCGTGGCCCGAGGCCATGTCTTCCTCAATGAGGTTTACGATGCCCTTGGTATCAGCCGTACTCCTGCTGGTGCTGTGGTTGGCTGGACCTACGACCGGAACGGCGATAACTACGTGGATCTTAACATCGGTGACTATATCGATGATTACGTCGGCGATGGTGACTCGACCGAGGTTTACCGCTCCTGGATTATCGACCCCAACGTCCAGGGCGTCATCTGGGACCAGATCTAAGAACTAGGAAAGAAAGGACACTAAAATGAACACCACCGTGAAGGTGGCGCTGGCCTTTGCGGTCGGTGCTCTCGTTGGAGCCCTAGCGGCTCGTCATTTCGCAGAGAAGGAGCACGAAGCTCGTCTCTCCGAGGAAGTCGAAGCCATTCGGCATTTCTACGAGACCAAGCTCAAGCTTGAGACCGATAGGATTAAGAATGGCGAGGAAGTCAAGCCGGTGAAGTCCAAACACACCGATATGCTCGGTCGTCCGATCCCCGGGCACGAGTATGAGGCGATGCAGGATCAACAGCGCGGATCTCTTTGGACCAACCCGCCTGACTTCGACCAGGTCGCTCCTCTCGAGGACGATATCGATATGCCGATCGATCCGGATCCGCCGGTGGACGCATATATGTTCGATGACGAGGCTCAGGCAGTCATGAAGCTCTACATGGGTTACGAGCAGCATGAGCTTCCTCTTATTCGCGTCACCGAAGACAGCTTCTGGCGTGGTTGGGGGGAATTCCCCTGTCTCGAGATGCACTACCTGGCTGATGACAACCTTCTGTTCCTTGCGGACGACGAGTCCATCATTCCGGATATTCGAGCCAAGGCTTACATCGAGAACGCCATTGACGACATGGTCGACTTCGACGTTGACGAGACTCGAAGCGTTAAGTATCTTCGCAACTTCCGTGAAGAGACTGATATTCAGCTGTTCTTCCACAACTGCGGTCTTGAGGAGTTTCTCGAGGAGCAGGAGATCCCTATGAATCGAGTGAAGACCCTTGACTGAAGTATATTTCGAGTGGCTCGTCAAGAAGACGGGCATGGATCGCTTTACCAAGAATCTTGCGAAGACTCATTGGATCCTTCTCGAGATTCTCTTCCAGAGTGAATTCGTCGTCTGGCATGTGATGGACGACAACCAGGTGGGTCATGCTCAGTACATGCGTGAGACATTTGCGTATGAGACTCAGCGTGATGTGCCGCAGTCCTGGGTTGATTCCGAGGTCTCGATTCTCGAGGTCCTGGTATCTCTGAGCGAACGATTGTCTATCCGTATCTCGAATCCGGTTGAATGGTTCTGGACACTTCTCCAGAATGCCGGTCTCGAGCAGTATTCTGATGCAGAGCTCCAAGAGCCGGCTGGGCAGCCCCGGCTCGAGGTTGAGCATATTCTGTCAGAACTTATGGATGGTCGACGTTCGTTCTTCCCTCTGCCGGATTCGGCATATCTCAACTTCCCCGAGCTCGAGGGCCGTATTCCGGTCCAAAGCGAGCTTGACATGTGGACCCAGGCGAACTACTGGATCAGGGCCACATATCGCATTTGATAGAAAGGAGCCGCGATGGATTTCGTGAAAGCGACAGTCCAGCAGGGCAAGAAGAACGAGTGGCGGGTGACCCCATCGTTCCGCGTTGGTCGCATGACTGACGTGATGGTCCGAGGTGGCGACTTCTACGCTGTGTGGGACCCTCGCAAGGGTCTGTGGTCTACGGAAGAGTACGACCTTCAGGAACTGGTTGACGCTGAGCTCACGAAGCTCTATCAGGAGCAACAGAGTAAGCTTTCTGGTGATGTTAACCTTTCCTTGATGAGTTCGTATAATTCTCAGAGTTGGACGATCTATCGTCGATGGATCAAGAACCTCCCTGACTCATTTACACAACTGGATCGGAAACTGGTCTTTGCGGACGATGAACCTCGTCGTGAAGACTATGCGAGTAAGAGACTTCCATATTCTCTGAAGTCTGGTCCGACCGATAGTTGGGACAAACTTGTCTCGACTTTGTATGACGAGGACAACCGTCGTAAGATTGAATGGGCTGTTGGGTCTATATTCGAAGGCGATTCGAAGTGGATCCAGAAGTTCTTCGTCTTCTACGGCGAGGGTGGTTCCGGTAAGTCGACGATCATCAACATCATCGAGAGACTGTTCGAGGGATATTCTGCCTCGTTCAAGTCGCAAGCACTTGCTAGCGGGAACAACCGTTTCGCTCTGGCGCCGCTTGCCTCGAACCCTCTCGTTGCCCTGGAGCATGATGGTAATCTTTCTCGGATCGCTGATAACACGGTTCTCAACAGCCTTATCGCACACGAGAAGATGCCCATTGATGAGAAGTTCAAGTCAGCTTATGAGATGAAGTTCGACTGCATGGTCTTCATGGGCACCAACTCTCCGATCCATATTACGGACACCAAGTCTGGACTCATCCGAAGGTTGATCGATATTTGTCCTTCAGGGAACCGCGTTCCTCATGGTGAGTACGATCAACTCGTTCGTGATATCTACGCTCATCTCGGTGAGCTCGCTACGCACTGCATCGAGGTCTATAAGCATTATGGTCCTCACTACTACGATGCATATAAACCTCTCTCGATGATGTATAAGACAAACTTCTTATACGCATTCGTGGAGGATAATCTTGATGAGTTTGACGGCGGAATCTCGCTCAGGTCCGCTTATGCTCGGTATCAGGAATACTGCGAAGAGAGCAACATCAATCGGATGCCTAAGAACAAGTTCAAGGACGAGTTCAAGGCGTTCTTCCATATTTTCAAGCAACAGTCTCGAACTGACTCGGGATCGAAGGTTAACAACTTCTACCAGTCAATCAAGCTCGATCTGTTCAACATCACAGAATTGCACGCAGAACCCAAGAAGGAGTACCATCTTGAACTGGACAAGTCTGTGTCTCTTCTTGACGATGTTCTTGCTAGTTGTCCTGCTCAGTTGGCGCGGGACGGAATACCTGCTAGCAAATGGGACAGTGTGGACACCGTTCTCAGCGACATCGACACGAAAGAAGAGCACTACGTCAGACCGCCGGTCAACCACATCGTCATTGACTTCGATCTTAAGGTCGACGGCGAAAAGAGTAAGGAGCGCAATCTCGAAGCTGCGTCCAAATGGCCGCCCACCTATGCAGAGTATAGCAAAGGCGGTAGCGGCATCCACCTCCACTACATCTACGAGGGCGATCCTACGCAGCTCTCAGCGATGTACGATGATAACATCGAAGTCAAGGTGTTCTCGGGCAAGGCTAGTCTCCGGCGTCGATTGTCGCTATGCAATGATCTACCGGTTGCGACGATATCGGAGGGGCTACCGCTCAAGGAGCGCAAAGTGATCGATATTCAGGTGATGAAGAACGAGGACACTCTTCGGGATCTTATTATCCGAAACCTTAAGAAGGAGATTCATCCTGCCACTCGTCCGTCTGTTGACTTCATCAAGAAGGTCTTGGACGATGCGTACGAGCAGGGTATGGATTACGACCTCCGCGTCATGAAGCCTACCGTTATTCGGTTCGCTGCGAACTCCACCAATCAGAGTGAGTATTGCCTCAAGCTTATCGAGCAGATGCATTTCTGCGGTAAGAAGAACGAGGAGGAATTCCGCGAGATTGTCCAGGAGAAGCGCAAGGATCCGGACGGCGATATTGTCTTCTGGGACGTCGAGGTATTCCCCAACCTGTTCCTTGTGAACTGGAAGGTCAGGGGTTCCAAGAAGGTCGCTCGGATGATCAACCCGACTGCGGAAGAGCTTGAGCCGCTTCTCAAGTTCAAGCTGGTTGGGTTCAACTGCCGTCGGTACGATAACCATATCATGTATGGACGGATGCTCGGTTACAACAACTACGAGTTGTTCCAGCTGAGTCAGCGAATCATCAACGGCGAGAAGGACGCAATGTTCGCTGAGGCTTACAACATGAGCTACGCGGATATTTACGACTTCGCCTCGAAGAAGCAGTCTCTCAAGAAGTGGGAGATCGAACTCGGTCTGGTCCACAAGGAGCTGGACTATCCGTGGGATGAGCCCGTTCCGGAGGACAAGTGGATCAAGGTCGCCGAGTATTGTGATAACGATGTTATTGCTACCGAAGCGGTCTTTGATGCTCGACACGAGGATTGGGTCGCTCGAGAGATTCTTGCGAAGATCTCGGGGCTTCCGATCAACGCCTCAACAAACGCTCACACTACCAAGATTGTATTCGGGAACAACCGTCATCCGCAGAGCCAGTTTGTTTATACAGACCTGCGCAAGGAGTTCCCCGGATACGAGTACAAACAGAAGGTGAATGATGAGGGCCGTATCCTCGGTATGGAGTCTACCTATAAAGGCTTCGTTACCGGTGAGGGTGGGTTCGTCCATGCGAAGCCGGGCATCTACTACAACGTTGCACTCCTCGACGTTGCCAGTATGCACCCCTCCAGCATCGAGAACCTCAACCTATTCGGGGATGAGTACACGAAGCGATATTCGGAGATCAAGCAGGCTCGAGTCGCCATCAAGCGTGGTGATCAAGAGAAGGCCCGCACTCTTCTGAATGGAGTTCTATCGCAGTTCCTCGACGAGGGTGTGGATAACAAGGCGCTTGCCGACTCGCTGAAGATTGTTATCAACAGTGTTTACGGCTTGACTGCTGCGAAGTTCCCGAATGCATTCCGCGACCCGAGGAACGTGGACAACATCGTCGCCAAGCGGGGCGCTTTGTTCATGGTGGATCTTCTCGAGTACGTCGAGAACGAAGGGTTCACCGTCGCACATATTAAGACGGACTCCATCAAGATTCCCGACGCAACTCCTGAGATTATTCAGAAGGTTATCGACTTCGGGAAGAAGTACGGGTACGAGTTCGAGCATGAGGCCACCTATGAGCGCATGTGCCTCGTCAACGACGCCGTTTATATTGCGAAGTATAAGGACGGCGATTGGACTGCCACCGGTGCACAGTTCCAGCACCCGGTCGTATTCAAGCAGCTCTTCTCTCATGAGGAGCTCACATTCCGTGACTACTGCGAAGCTAAGTCGGTCACCTCGAAGATGTATATTCAGAGAGATGACCCAGACCACTCCCACTTCAGCTTCATCGGTCGAGTCGGTCTCTTTGTTCCCGTGAAGGACGAGCCGGGTATTCCGGGTGGAGCCCTGAAGCGTTACAACGAGAAGACTCAGACCTATGCAGACGTCACTGGTACCAAGGGATACAAGTGGGAGGACGCAACTCTTATCGAGAAGGCGAACAAGCCCGAATGGATCGATAAGACTTATGCACGGTCACTAGTCGACACGGCTGTGGCCACCATCAACAAGTTTGGCGATTTCGAGGAATTCGTCAAGGCTGCCTGAAAGGACAACAATCATGGGACGACGTTACGGTCTCGGAAACTTCCTCTTCGACATTTTCATGATCACGATCACAAGTGGTCTGTGGCTTATCTGGATCTTCGTTAGGGAGATGCGTCGGCGATGAGCCTCATTGTTTCCGCTGCGGATATTCTTGCCCAGATCGGAGACGATGATGAAGGGGAGCCTGCGCAAGAGCTTACTTTTGCCCGTAAGTGGATCAAGAACTCCATGGGGAAGACTCTTCGAGTAAAATCGAGGGTTCTTCCCCGTGGAGGGAACACTAATGGGTACACCATCGAGATCACGATCCCCAAGGTTCGTAACCGAGCGACAATTGACCGAATGAACGAAGATCTTTGCGATTTTCTAGACGCATTGATCGATGAGTACAACATTCCGAAAAGGATTCGAAAATGAGCACCTCTTTCTACATCGCAAGCGCAAACAGCCTTTCCGACGCCGACGAGAAGCTGTACATGGATAACAAGCGCCCGAAGATCGTTATCACCGCGATCGATCCGGCAGACGGTACAGGCACCTGTATCCGCAACGCAACACCACTTCCGACCAAGAGCGGCGAGTTTCGATTCGCTGACGAAGGCGGGCAGGTCTTCCGGTATCCCAAGGAGGAGTGGGTTATGTTCCGCTTTCGGGCAAACAACGATATTCTCCTGGTTCCTAAGGAGTGCCACACGGTCACGAACCGACTTCCGAAGGAGACGAAGTGAGCCTGTACAACCCCGACGACTTGAAGGTTGTCGACACCGAAGACGGCGGAGTGGATATCGTGTTCCACCTCACCCAAGGAAACCTAGAACGTATCGACTTCGTCAAGATCGTTCAGCTTTATGCGGGAATGATTCAGGAGGGAATTAACGCCACGAGGTCTTACGCGTCTCAGGTTCTCTCTAAGAAGGAAGACGCCAATGAGTCTGCTTGAGGAGATTGACAAGTGCATGACCAAGATGACCGAGCACAAGAACGCAGCTCGGCATCTCATGCAGATGGCCCTCGAGGAACGAAACCAGTCCTCGATCTGGGAGAAGCAAGCCGAAGAGCTTCTCAAGAAGTTGGAAACACTGGAAGCGAACGGAGAGACCGATGAGTGACGACAAGAAGACACCTTTTCAGATTCTACAGTCTGGTAACGATGAGGTGATGCCCGCCACGATTCTCGAGAAGCTCGAGCCCGAGGAGATCGATCGCCTGTTGTCGTATGTTCAGGATCCTCGAGAGTACGTGACCGCGCACTGATATTCGCGATAGAAACATGGGGCATAGTGACCACCACAGAAAGGACGCCTCATGTTCACCATCGAACCGGGCGGCATCACCGATGTTTGTGTTGCCATTTTCGTTTTCTCGCTAATCTTTGCGATTGTCTGCCTCTCCAGGCTGGCCGTCGTTCTATGGCGTTGGAGCGAAGAGCCAACCGAAGATCGGGGTGCCGCCCCTCGACCCACCATGACCACCCACTGATTCAGATCAGATTCTATCCGCAACACAGCGGATAGGGTCTTCCCAAGAAAGGACACCGCCATGAGCAAGATGCTTGTCACGACTGGCGAGAGCCGCATCGTATGCGTTATTTCTCCCGATGAGACTTTTGGAGAGATGACCGTTACTATGAACTTCGAGCCCGGCAAGACGATTGAGGACAAGAAGGCAATCATGGATAAGCTGGATGAGGCTGTCGCCGAGATCATTAAGGAGTACAACTGATGAACGCTGTCGATATCCTGGACGGCAAGAATCTCACGATTCGCGGGTTCAACATCACCACTGAAAGCCGACGATCGACCATGAAGGACAGCGCGCCTTCAGCGGACATTTTTGTTCACGTCGACTTCTGGCGGAACGTCGAGCCCACAAAGCAGGCTGAGATTCTCAACGAGATTGAGGACGCAATCACGAATGTGCTTGAAGAGCGACGATGACTGTGTCGGGCCTCTCAAGTTAGGGGCCCGATATAAGTCTTCCCGAATGAACCAAATCAGAATCACCCTGGACAAGATCAACAGAACAGCCGAAGCGGTTCTCGCTGAAGGGGGAAACACTCGCATGAACGCTTTGGCTTTGTTGAAGGCGTCATATTGGATGGCGCATCTTTCTTCGGGGATCGCAGAACACGTTAGACTACAACCACAGGAGTACCCAAATGAACGACGTCACACTTCGTAATGTCCGAATCATCTTCCGGAACTTTGCCGGAGCCCCTACTAAGTTCAACCCGTCTGGAGGGAAGCGGACATTCTCTGTTCTCCTCAATCAGAACGAGGCGGACGAGCTCAGTGGGATGGGATTCAATGTCAAGGCTCTCAAGCAGCGAGACCCTGACGAGGATCCGGCGTTCCATCTTCCCGTGGAGGTTTCCTACCGGGTCAAGCCTCCGCGCATCATCTTCATCTCTAACCAGGGGCGCAAGCGGACGGTTATCGATGAGGACACGGTCAATCTCATCGACTACACCGATATTGAGAAGATCGATCTGACCATCAACCCTTACGAGTGGGAGATGGAGAACGCTCGAGGCGTGAAGGCGTACCTCAAGACGATGTACATCACCATTCGCGAGGACGAGCTCGATATCGAGTACAACCAGGACTTCGGACCGGAAGTTCCTGACGGCTACGAGGAGTAATAGACTTCTCGTTTTTCCGGGGAGGGGTTCTTGGATCTTCAAATCTGAGAGCCCCTCCCTTGCCCAACTTTAAGGAGCCACCATGAAGACCGTAAACGACATCCCAGAACTCTTTGATGAGCAGGATTCCAACGACAAGCGCATTCTCATCAACATCCCTGACGAATCTCGACCGTTTATTCTTCTCGACTACAACCACGGTTTCGACTGGACTATCGAGCAGTATGACGGTGAGATCGAGCTGACTCTTCTCGACCGCGATACGCGAACTGTGATTCGGCGATCATATCCCGATTACCAGCAGATCATTACGGATGGCCAGAACATCATGGTTCTCTCGAGCAGGACCACCGATCGTCTTGAGCGGTATCGTAGGGAGGCTGCGGTCGACGGGGTCGTCATGCAGTTCAAGCGATCTAATGGGCTCGGGAACTACACCTGGTCTGATATTCGCTGTATTGACGAGGACCACTCCATCGCGGTTATCGAGGCGTGTGAGAGCCATTCGAATGACCTGCATATCATCGTGGTCACTTCAGAGACGAAGATCATTCCACAGCCCGAGCCGCATACTTATCTGCTCGAGGGCGAGTACTTCGTCAATAAGACAACCATCAAAGCACCGCTACACTGAGGAGAGTCCAATGACCATGTATTCCGGGACCGAGGATCTCCGAGAGTTCTGGGCGGAACTCGGCGCCCGCATGATTATGGAGAATCGTCTCTTCTATATTCGATTCGAAAACGCCGAACGAACATTCCTCGCATACCGCATTAACTTCACGAAGGAGCTAGTATATCTCGATTGCGCATGTTGGGAGGACCAGATCCCGATTCATTATCTGTTCATTTTCGAGCACGATCAGATCGTTGTTCGTAC